>OGQN01000007.1_pt1 | contig 274552 bp, 205 predicted proteins | sample 1553231 | NCBI WGS metagenome assembly OGQN01 (sample SAMEA2579950, study PRJEB22360) | human gut metagenome | biome: human gut; feature: human-associated habitat; material: faeces | place: Denmark | collected 2008/2010 | reverse complement strand
TCAGCTGGGAGAGCGCGGGCTTTGCAAGCCTGAGGTCAGGGGTTCGATCCCCCTATGCTCCACCACAGAATTCACGCCGGCTTACGAGCCGGCGTTTTTTGTTTAAGACATAAGCATACTTGGAATTAATATATTTACTCAAAAATTTACCGTCTTATAGACAGTTGAGTGAAATAATTAATCAACCAGATTAATTTAGGATTTTAATCGTTTCATTTAAGAAGAAAGAAGAAATTAGATGAAGCAAGAAAACATTCGAAATGTAGCGATTATTGCCCATGTTGACCATGGAAAAACCACTTTAGTTGATCGTCTGCTCTACACTGCAGGGGTATTTCGCGAAAACCAAGAGGTTGCTGAGCGTGTTCTTGACTCAAATGATCAAGAACGTGAGCGTGGTATTACTATTCTTTCAAAAAATATCTCCATTACCTACAAAGATGTAAAAATTAACGTCATTGACACTCCAGGTCATGCTGACTTTGGTGGAGAAGTCGAACGTGTATTAAATATGGCAGATGGTGCCTTGCTTATTGTTGATGCTTTTGAAGGCCCCATGCCACAGACACGTTTTGTACTTGAAAAGGCTCTCTCTTTAGGTTTACGTATTGTCGTCGTAATCAACAAGATCGACCGTCCTGGTTCTCGCCCCGAAGAGGTGGTTGATGAAGTATTTGACCTCATGGTGGAACTCAACGCTTCCGACGAACAGCTTGATTTCCCTATTATTTATGCGAGTGCAGTAAACGGATATGCTCGCTACGAGGTTGACGATAATAATATGAATATGATTCCTCTCTTGGAAACTATTCTTAAAGAAGTTCCTGCACCTGACTGTGAGCCAAATGGTCCCGTTGCATTGCAGATTTGCACGGTTGATCATTCTAGTTTTGTTGGTCGAATTGGTGTGGGCCGTCTGCATTCAGGAACGATGCATAAAAATGAACCCGTACTTGTTATTAAAAACGATGGTACTCGCTATAACACTCTCATTAAACAGGTATTTACTTTTGAAGAGTTAGGGAAAAAGGAAGTACCACAAGCCTGTGCGGGAGATATTATCGCGGTAGTTGGTATTGAAGATGCTGATATTGGCGATATGGTAACCAATCGTGAAACGCCCGTAATTCTTGATCCTATTGAGGTCGAAGAGCCAACCATGGCAGTTGTGTTTGAAGCATCAACTTCACCGTTAGTAGGACGTGAAGGTGAAATCGTACAGGCACGCCAATTGAAAGAACGCTTATTCCGTGAAGCGGAATCTAACATTTCTATGCGCATTACCGAATTGGAAGATAAATCAGGTATTGAGGTAGCTGGTCGTGGTGTTTTACATCTTTCAGTATTGATGGAAACCATGCGACGTGAAGGCTACGAATTCCAGGTAGGACGCCCACGTGTAATCATCAAAACCGATGCTAACGGTAATAAGATGGAGCCTATTGAAGAGGCTACGGTTGATACTCCAAGTGAATATGCGGGTAAATGTATTGAAGTATTTGGAACCGCTGGCGGCGAAATGACTGATATGTTCCAACGTGGCGAGCAAACCCATCTGGTTTTCAAAATTCCTTCACGAGGCACAATGGGTCTTCGTACGAAACTTCTCAATGTGTCACACGGTGAAGCTACTATGTTCCATCATTTCAGTGAATATGGACCTTATCGTGGTGAATTCACAGGGCGTAAAAACGGCTGCATGATCGCCATGGCAACAGAGAAATCAGTCGCTTATGCATTAGATACGCTTCAGCAGCGTGGTCGACTCTTTATCGGTCCGGGTGAAGATTGCTACGAAGGCATGATTGTTGGTGAATCTGCTAAAGAAGGCGACATGGTGGTAAACGTGGCAAAAGCCAAGCAGCTTGGCAATCAGCGTTCAGCAGGTGCAGATAAAGCCATTCAGCTTACCCCTCCTGTTACCTTCACCTTAGAGGAAGCGCTTGAATATATCGAAGATGATGAACTAGTTGAAATAACTCCTAAATCAATTCGATTAAGGAAACGTCTTCTTTCCGCGACTGATCGTCGCAAAGAGGCTAAAAACAAATAATAATCCTCCGCATATGAAATGATTGCGTACTTATCAGTAGATAGGTACGCAATTTTTTATGCCTAAAATCATTACAAAATGCCGAGATTATGAAGAGCTTGTGATAAAGAGGGCTTTATAAATGGGCAAATTGTGCGGAAAGAATCAAAAAATTAGCATTGTGCCAAAATAACGAAGAACCGCATTTTTGTGCGGTTCTTCGGTGTTTTACAAGGTAAAGGAAGAGTAATGAAGCATAAAGCTTTACTTCGCAAGGTATCCATCATTGGTGTTTCCGCGGTATGTTGTTTTGCTTTAGTTGGGTGCGGAGGCACGAATTATGGATACACCGGAGGCGTTGCAGCGACGGTAAATGGTTCTGAAATCGAAGAGGATACTATTACTAAGTACATACAAGATTTCCGGGCAAGCTCAGAATTGACCAGTGATCAAGATTGGGCGAATTGGATGAGTGAAAACTCGCTTGATCCTTCAACAGTACGCAGTCAGGTTATTGATTATTACACTGAAGTTGAACTAAAGAAGCAAGCTTGCGATGAAAAGGGCATCACGATAGATGAATCTCAAGTAGACGAGCAGATTAACACTACCAAAGCTAACTACTCCAGTGATGAGGAATGGCAAAATGCCCTAAGCTCTGCAGGAATTACGGAGGATTCATACCGTCAAGCAATCGAAGAGGGATTGCGTGACGAAGCGCTTATGGAAAATGTAGCAGGCGATTCTGCTACTGCAGATGATTCGCAAGTTCTTGAAATGCTTAATACGTATTACACCATGTTTGATGGTGCAAAGCGTTCTTCTCATATCTTGTTCTCTTCCGATGATGAAGCTACTGCGCAAGAGGTGCTCGATCAGATTAATGCAGGAACTTTAGATTTTGCTGAAGCGGCAAAGCAGTACTCCACTGATACTGCTTCTGCTGAAAATGGTGGAGATGTAGGTTGGGATGCTACCAATACCTTTGTTGAAGCGTATACTACTGCTCTAGATGGCTTATCTAAAGGGCAAGTTTCTGGATTAGTTACGAGTGATTATGGTATTCACATTATTATGTGTACTGATGAATTTTCTTGCGACGGTACGGCGACCTCTCTCGATGCTTATCCAAGTGAATTCATAGATTACATTTCTAATATCGTAAAGAGCCAAAATCAATCCACTGCCTACAATGATTGGTTTACCAGCTATAAAGAGCAGGCAGATATCCAAATCAACGATATGCCCGAAGACGTTCCTTATAACCTAGACATGACTCAATATGAATCAACCGATGAAAACTCCGATTCTTCATCAGATACTTCAACCGAAGGAGCAACTGAAGAAGGAACTACTGATTCAGGAGAAACCACTACTGATTCTTCAACAGAAGGTGATACTGGCACCACGCAAGAAGGAAGTGGAGAATCTACTTCTGAGTCTACCGAAGGACAATAAATAAAAGGCTTCGTAATTTTATTAGGTATTAAAAGGGCTTCCTTGTATGATAAGGAGGCCCTAATTTTTTGGAGGATTCTTATGCCGAATGAAGATATCGCCCTGATCACTTTACACAATGCAATCGTCCGTCGAAATGGGAAAGATATTTTGTCAATTGATGATTTCAATCTTGAGCAAGGGGAAAGCATTGCATTGATTGGCCCTAATGGTGCGGGCAAGTCTACTTTTATTAATTTGATTACACGAGAAGTATTTCCACTGTATCGAGATCATCCTCCTGTTCTATTTAAAGGAAAATCATTAGTAACCCTTCAAGAAATAAAGCAATGTTTAGGGGTTGTATCGGCAACGATGCAGAATCAGATCACGGTGCACCTGCCTGTTTTTGAAGTGGTCTATGGCGGATTATTAGGTTCTTTAGGTGTTCCTCGTCAGTACACTATGAATGAAGAAGGGAAAGCAAAAGTAGCAAAAACCCTTGAATTTTTAGGTATTGCACATTTAGCTGATCGTGATGTTATGACTTTATCTTCTGGTCAAGCTCGACGAGTACTAATCGCTCGCGCATTAGTACACGATCCTGAAGTGTTAGTACTTGATGAGCCTACTACTGGTCTTGATCCAGAAGGTATGTACTATGTACGCAAAACCATGCGTGATTTAACAGAAGTAGGAAAAGCGATTATTTTGGTAACCCATTATCCAGAAGACATTATTCCCGAAATAAAACGTGTGGTAATGATAAAAGATGGCAAGCTTTTTGCTGATAAACCAAAGGAAGAAGCACTTACCACTGCCTGCGTTTCGGAATTATTTGACGTTCCTTTAAGAATATTGTCACAAGATGGCTATTATTCTCTTGTGACAGAGTATTAGTTTAGTTATAATGCAATCTTGCACGTGCAAATAGCACCGCAAATCAGTTGGAGAGATGTCCGAGTCTGGCTGAAGGAGCACGATTGGAAATCGTGTGTGCGCCAAAAGCGTACCTGGGGTTCGAATCCCCATCTCTCCGCCAGGAATTTTCAAAGCCGTTCGTTAGAACGGCTTTTTTCATATTCATAAAACTTTCAACAATGAAATAGTATGAGTGCGGACTTTCTCTAAAACGGTAAATGAGTTACACTAACGTAGCCCTGAGAAGGGAAAAACGAATAACTTGGAAGGATGGCAGAGCGGCTGAATGCGGCGGTCTCGAAAACCGTTTTACCGGTACTCCCGGTAACGAGGGTTCAAATCCCTCTCCTTCCGCCAGAAATTGTCATGACCTCATAATGAACGAGAACCCAAAAGTGAGACGGTCAATAAAAGTTTCCAGTCCCACTACTAAGGTTCAGTTCATAACGAGGTCATTTTTTTATCCATCACTTAGTTAACGCAGCCACTACTCGGAGTGGAAAGAGTAATATGTCTAGCTCATGCTAAACTGCAAACAATAACAAGAACAAAGAAAGGATTTTCCATGGCCGAACGTATGGTTGATCCCGAGGCAAATGCCCCCGAAGAGGATATTGATGACGTACTAAAAACCGTTATTCGCGCGGTACTTGATGAGGCCGCAACGAAAATGGAAGCAGGAGAAGAAGTAATACCTTTTACTGGGTTAGCAGTAAAAGAAAACTTATTTATCGAAACTCATCCTGGTGATGACGTAGAAGAGTGTTTCCTTGCAGCACGTCGTGAGGTTGAAGGCGCACGCGGTGCAACGGCTTATGCTTTCTGTTATGACGGATATATTGAAACAGAAGATGGAATGCGTGATGCCCTTATTGCAGAAGGCGGACTTCCGGGTGAGGAGCAGGCTTACGCCTTTGGTTACCTTTATGACGCAAACGGGGTAAATCGCGAGGTTACTTATATAGGACCTGCGCCAAACTTTATGGAAAATCTTAAACTTGAGCTTGATATGGAAGGCTCCCTTGATCCTCTAATGGATGTATCTTCTGATTCCGATAACCAAGTAGCGGAAGAGCAAGTCGAAGCCCTTGCGGAAAAACTGGAGAAAGCCGCTCAAGCAGAAGAGGAAAAAGCTCAAAAAGCTTAGACTTTTTTAAACGGTAAAGCTACTACAACGCACACATTACTAGTAATGTGTGCGTTTTTTATATGAGAAAGATGAATCTACTATTTAAGAAAAATAGTAGATTCTCTGGCTACTATAGAGGATGTAGTTAATGGGAAGGGATACATATGAAGGGCTTCCTCATTGTTTATAGTCTCCGTTGCTTAGTTAATGTGAATAAACCGTGAGTTTAAGGTAGTTGATAATTGCGAAGAAATAAGCAGTTTGTTACTATGGTTCGGCTATTCCTGCTTCGGGTATGCCTTCAAATCCCGAAGCCGTAAGTCCAGAGGAGGTGAACTGATGAAGGCTTATGAACTCTTGTATTTTGTAGCTCCGTCGATCGACGAAGAAACCCGTATCGCAGTTATGAAGCGTATCGAGACCGCCCTCGCAGAAGGTAACGGTGTTGTAGATAACGTAGACAATTGGGGTAAGCGCAAGCTCGCTTATGAAATCAATGGTCTGACTGACGGTGATTACACCCTTATCGATTTCCATGCAGAGCCTGCTAACATTGCAGAGCTTGATCGTGTTCTTCGCATCACTGATGCTGTTGAGCGTCACATGATCGTTGCTCGTCCCGACCGTGACTAGTTAAACAAGAAATTTGGAAATCAAAAGGCGAACGAATAGGTTCGTAGCATGAGAGAGGTTCAAAAATGAGCATCAATCGCGTAACAATCACTGGCAATCTTACTCGTGATCCCGATTTGCGTTCTACCGCAGGAGGAATGCCTGTTTTGGGTTTTGGTGTTGCAGTAAATGACCGCCGTAAGAATCAACAGACAGGCGAATGGGAAGATTACCCTAACTTCATAGATTGCACTATGTTTGGTGCTCGTGCTCAGTCTATTTCTCGCTTCCTTTCAAAAGGAAGTAAGGTTGCCATCGAAGGAAAACTTCGCTGGAGCCAGTGGGAACGCGATGGGCAAAAGCGTAGCAAGATTGAAGTTATTGTTGACGAAATAGAGTTTATGTCTGCTCGCAACGATAATACTGCGCCACGCAACACTATGAATGCTCCTATGGCGAATACAGCTCCTGCAGCAGCGCCTATGGCAGCTCCTGTAGTGGATGCCTCTGTATACGATACCGACATTCCGTTCTAATCATTCGAAAGAGGTTTACATGTCTGACTACACAAAGCAGCCTCGTCGAAAGTACTGCCAGTTCTGCAAGGATCATGCAGAATATGTAGATTACAAAGACACTCAGATGCTGCGCAAGTATGTTACTGATCGTGGGAAGATTAAGCCCCGTCGTGTTACGGGCGCTTGCACCCAGCACCAGCGCGATATTGCTAACGCCGTAAAGCGTGCACGCGAAATGGCTCTTATGCCCTATGCAGTGCCTGCAGTAAGCGGCCGCGGTGATCGTCGCAATCGCTAAGAGGAGGATGAAATGAAAGTAATCCTTTTGGCAGAAGTTAAGGGTAAAGGCGGAGAAGGCGACGTAGTAGAAGTTGCTAACGGCTTTGCTAATAACTATTTATTCCCTAAGAATTTGGCTGTAGCTGCTACTAAGGGTAACTTAAAGCAGCTCGAACAGCGCAAGCACAACATTGCTACGCGTGAAGAGAACCGTATCGCTGAAGCTAATAAGACCAAGGAAATCCTTGATGCTCTTACCGTAAAGGTTGAAGCTCGCGTAGGTGAAGAGGGTGTTCTCTTCGGTTCCGTAACAGCACAGATGATTGCTGATGCTGTTAAAGCACAGGCAGACATTGATATCGATCGCCGTCGCGTTGAAATCAAAACTGCGATCAAGTCTGCTGGTACTCACGAGGTAGCAATTCAGCTGTATCGCGACATTAAAGCTAACTTAACTATTCTGGTTGGCGATGCTGATACTTTTGCTGCTACAGAAGCAACTGAAGCACCTGCAGAGGCTGAAGCTGAAACTGTAGAAGAAGCAACGGAAGAAGCTGCTGAGTAACACGTGCTTGTACGTGCGTTTAACGTATAGCTTTAAAAAGGTCGTTTAGTCTTACTAAGCGACCTTTTTGTATAATTGCGTAATCTAAGCAATTAGGTAAGGATGGACAATCGTGCCGGATTCTCAAAACAACACCACTTCAGATATTAATAAAGCGTTTCCTCAAAACGTAGAAGCTGAACAGACGGTACTTGCCGCCTGTTTGCTTTCGACGGGAGTATTTGAAGAGGTATCTTTGAAGCTGAAACCGGAAAGTTTTTTCCGTCCTGCGCATCGTATTATTTTCGAAACTATGCGAGAGATGAATTCTCGTTCCATTCCAATCGATGTTATTTCTGTTTCTGACAACTTAAAAGCTACAGGTCAGCTTGAAGCTATTGGTGGTCAGTCATATTTATTGGAATTAGCGGATAATACTTTTGCCTTTACGAGTTGGCAATACCATGCAGAAATTGTAGCGCGTGATGCCATGCGTCGTGAACTTCTTCGTGCGTCAGCGCAAATTACTTCACTCGCATACGATTCCCCTGCAGATCCAAAAGAGTTGGTATCACAAGCGGAAGCGGCGCTATTTAACGTTACAGAACAAACGGTGAGTTCAACTTTTAAAGATATTCAGACTTTGGTTATTGAGGCCAATGACGAAATTGCTGAAATGGCAAATCGTGCAGGCACTATGCAAGGGGTTCCTACAGGCTTTACCGATGTCGATAAACTGTTTTGTGGTTTACGCGGTGGAGACCTTATTATTTTGGCAGCGCGTCCTGCAGTAGGTAAAACATCATTTGCTATGAATTTAGCAACCAACGCTGCCAAATTGGGTTCAACAGTAGCATTGTTCAGTTTGGAAATGTCTTCAGTACAAATCACGCAACGTGTGTTAGCGGCTGAAGCAGGTATGAGCCTTTCTCGTTTACGTGGAGGTATGCTCCAAGATAGTGACTGGAGTGAATTAGTGCGTGTTTCGGCGGAGCTTTCGCAGTTCGACCTTTATGTCGATGACTCACCTTCGCTATCTATCGTTGAATTACGTACTAAAGCTCGCCGCATGATGCGTAACAAAAAACAGGGACTTATTATTGTTGACTATTTGCAGTTGATGCAACCGGTAATTCCGCACCCAAATAATCGTGCGGTTGAAGTCGCAGAAATTTCTCGAGGTCTAAAAGTTCTTGCAAAGGAATTAAACGTACCAATTTTGGCACTTTCTCAGCTTTCTCGTGGTGTTGAAACGCGTACCGATAAGCGTCCTATGCTTTCTGACTTGCGTGAGTCAGGTTCTATCGAACAGGACGCGGACATCGTAATGTTTCTTGATAGAAGTACTTCTGAGGCGGAAGCGGAATCGGATAAGCGTCCTGATTGGGGTATGGCAGAACTTATTGTTGCGAAGCACCGTAATGGACCCACGCGAGATATTCCTTTGACCTTTATTCCTGAATTTACTAAATTCACCAATCATTTTGATGATTCAGGTTACTAAGCATTATTTCTGAACAAGTTTGGTATCCTTTCGCGTTACACTCTGTGTATGGATGCCGTCACTTTTATACATGCAGCTGATCTTCATTTAGGAGCGCCATTTAAGGGGCTTCGTACCATTGCGCCAGAGTGGTCCGAAGTTCTTTTGCAGGCAATACCAGAATCTTTTCGTAAGGTGATTTCGACTGCTCTTGCTGAAAAGGTTGATTTCGTGGTAATTGCAGGTGATGTGTTTGATAATTCACATCCTTCCTATGCAGATTTTTCTTTGTTTGTTAAGGGATTGAAACAGCTTGATGAAGCGGGTATTCCCGTTTATTTTGTTACAGGAAATCACGATCCTTACCTTTCTTGGGATAACTCTTTTGCTTCATTGCCACCTAACGCTCATCTCTTAGGGGTAACTAAGCCAGAATTTATTTGTTATAAACGTGACAACAAACCACTTGCTCTTATTGGAGGCAGGGGATATTACACACAGTCATGGCCCGCTGATGAAGATATTTCAGAAGGTATTTCACGTGAAACAGCCATCAATGACCTGGGGATTTACGCGCCTTTTATGATTGGAGTTATCCATACTGGTCTCGATATTGACCTTACCCGTTCCCCAGCAAACCCTAAAAAACTTCTAAAGCGTGATGTTGATTATTGGGCTTGTGGTCATGTGCATCAACCTCGAATTCTCCCTTCAAAAGAGGATCCTCGTATTGTGTATGCGGGATGTCCTCAAGGAAGAGATATGAAAGAAGAAGGAGAGCATGGCGTTTTCAAAGTAACGCTCTGTGCTGAAGGAACTTCTGAAATATCACGTAAAGTTGAGTTTATTCCAACGGCGAAAATTGCATGGCAACATATCGTTTTGGATATTTCTGATTGCGCTACTATTGCTGATATAGAAGAGATAATTATCAGTACCGAATTTGCCTACAATGCACAAACCCGTGTACAGAGAATGATATTTCGCATTACGCTTGTCGGGCGCTCTTCGCTTCATACTGAGTTGTCTCCTGAAGTATTAAAAGATATTCAGGCTGTCTTAAATGATGGTTATCCGTTTTTTTATGTTGATTCCCTTGTGAATAAAACATTGCCTTGTCTTTCTTATAAAACGCTTCGAAAAGAAGGATTATTTCCAGCGGTTTATCTTGAAGCAATGGATGATTGCCGAAATCAAAAAGAAGAAGTTCTGCTTGATTTAGAAAAATCATTCTATCAACGAGATATTTCTTTGCCGAGCTCTTTGGAAGGAAAGTATGAAGAGCTTTGCGACGAGGCAGAAACGTTGGTTCTTGATCTGTTGGGGCAGGATGATAAGTGATGGCAAAAAAAGCATGGGAAAAAACAAAACCATCACGGAGTAAAAACCATCAAGCGGAATCAAACGTTTCCTCAAAGTTTTTTCTTGAGCATATAAAAATGACCAGCTTCGGGAAGTTTGCCAATCTTATTGTGGGACCGTTTGGACCTGGGATGAATGTGGTGTTTGGTCCTAATGAAGCCGGTAAAACTACCCTTAACGAATTGGTCAAAGGGGTTTTATTTGGCTGGCCTATAGCGCGTGGTGATGCTAATCCCTATCGTCCGGAAAATAGCGAACGATCAGGAAGCTTGTTCTTCAAAAACACCTTATCTGAAGAGGTAATTGAGCTTAAAAGAGTCAAAAATTCAGATGAGCTGAATCCTCCTGCACCTCTTCTCACTAATATCGATAAAGAGACGTACGAGACCATGTTCTCTCTTACCAGTGATGAATTGTTGAGACTTGATAGGCATAGTGATATTACCGCACGTCTATTAACAGCGGGATCAGGCACCTCTTCTTCGCCAGCTCATGCTTTAGAAGAAATAACAAAAAGGATTAAAGCGCTTACTTCTCGTTCTTCGCAAGTTTCCGGGGCGATTGGCGCTCTCAAGTCTGATCAGGCTCAAATTCGGCAAGTGGTTAACGAACAAAAAAAGGAAGCAGATGCCTTTCGGGAAGAAGAGCTGCTTTTAGCTTCATTGCGTCCTCGCAGAGAAATGATGCGTGATACCCAAGAGCGTTTAAATAAAGAAATAGAAGAACTTAACCAAGCGGCGGCACATATTTCTTCGATCGATAGAAGAATCACTTCTTTAGAAAAGGATCTCGAAGAGTCTATTCAGAACACTCCTTTAGCGGAGAGTGGGCAAGAGCCTGTTCCTGATGAGGATATTATTGACTTAATCAATTTAAGCCAGGCAGAAGAATATCGTCTTCGTGATGCTTTAGATGAGTTTGATGAACGTCGCGCAAAGTTGGAACATAGCGTAGATAAAGCTCATGAGGCATTAAATGCTTCTCAAGCAGATTTTGAATTCCATATAGAGGATGGCAGGTTACAGCAAAATTATGCACGCGCCCGAAAACAGCGTTGGGTACAACTTGCCTTTGCAATTGTGGTTCCTCTTATCATGGCGCTGATTGGGTTATACAGTATTGATCTTGCGCGAAAAGCTGTGGGCGCAACCTATTTTATCGTCGGGATAGTATTAGTACTTGTTGCACTTCTTCTTGCTGTGGTGGGAATAGTGATAAGTACCCGTCCGACAAGAACAGAAGAAGAATGGGAAGATGAACGTTCTAAAAAAGAATGGGTAATGCAGCAGGATTCGAAAACGCTTGAGGTTTGTCAGCGTCAAGCCCAAGAGTATGCAGCAACGATAGCTTCTTTTTTAGAAGAACACGGTTTATCTGCAGCGCTTGGTTCTACGCGTCGTGCTCGTAGGTTATTGGATCAAGCACGGGAATATCGTGCTGCCTGCGATTTGGCTGAACAATCAAAGCAAGCCCAGGCACTTCATCATGCATCACTCCGACGTGAAATAGCTCAGGCCCGTCAAGAACGAGAGGATCTTTGCCTTCAGCTTGGTATTGATGCTTGTGCAGAGGTAGATGAGGTTACTCAGCTGATAGAGAGAAAATCGACCGAACGCAGCAAGACTGCGCAAATTATCGGAGAAACCGAGCGACAAATTGGAGAGATAACCGAACGCCTTAATGCTGCAAGAAAAAATAATTCTTTCGATGAAGTCAAATTTCAAAGCGCTTCAATAGAAACCCGTCTTAAAGATTCTTATCGCGAGTTGGCGGTTCTTCTTCTTGCAAAACATACGCTTGAAGAAGCGATAGCTCAGTGGGAACGAAAGAGCCAACCTGAGGTATACCGTCTGGCTTCTCGTTTATTTTCACAGATGACTGACGGTATGTGGCAAACGGTACGTATGAATACTCAAGGGGATATCGAAGTGGTCGATGCAATTAAGACTACCCGATCGCCTCAGCTCTTATCGCTCGGAACAAGACAACAGCTTTATCTAAGCTTACGCATTGCTCTTTTAATAACGGCGGAGAATGTTGGGCGAGGACTCCCTTTGATGTGTGATGATATTTTGGTAAATTTCGATGATGCTCGCCGCATTCAAGCAGTGCGAGCACTTCTGGAGCTTGCGAAAAAACGACAAGTTATTTTATTTACCTGTCACCAAGATATTGCAACCTTGGTGTGTAATGCTGATTCAAACTCTAAATTGATTGAACTGTAGTATTATTCCTTTGTTGGGGTAGGTTTTAGCTTGATTTATCGCGTAAAATTTATCCTTGTGCAAAGGTGACAATAAGCTTTGCAAGTAGGTATTAAAACATCGAAAGGACCTTTCATGCCAAGCACGGTTCTCCTTGGTGCTCAGTGGGGCGACGAGGGAAAAGGCAAAATCACTGATCTTATCTCAAGTGATTACGATTATGTTGTTCGATATCAGGGAGGAAATAACGCCGGGCATACCGTAATTCATGGTGACACTAAGCTCGCGTTGCATCTTATTCCTTCAGGAGTAATGTATGACCACATCACCCCTGTCATTGGAAATGGCTGTGTTATCGATCCTAAAGTTCTTGTTGAAGAAATGAAGATGCTGGAAGATTCAGGCTTCCCCTGTGATCGCCTTCGCATTTCTTGTGATGCGCATATCATCATGCCGTATCACATTGATTTAGACGGCGCTTCAGAGCGTCATTTAGGAAAGCATAAAATTGGCACGACGAATCGCGGCATCGGTCCTGCTTATGAAGATAAGTTTGCTCGCAGTGGTATTCGCGTCCAGGATTTGCTGGATGAAAAGATTTTCCGCGAAAAACTGGAAGCAGCACTCGCAATTAAAAATCAAATTCTGACGAAAATCTACGATCTGAAACCTTATACAGTTGATCAGATTTGCGAGATGTATTTACCTTACGCTGAAGTCATGCGCAAGCATATGGCGGAAACCACCCAAATGCTCAACGCTGCTCTTCGCGAAGATAAAAACATTCTGTTTGAAGGTGCTCAAGGCACCATGCTTGATATTGACCATGGCACCTATCCATTTGTTACCTCGTCTTCTTGCTGTGCGGGTGGCGCACCTACGGGTTCTGGTGTTGGGCCTAAAGCTATTGATAAAGTGCTTGGCATTGCAAAAGCATATATAACCCGTGTTGGTTCTGGTCCTTTCCCGACCGAACTTCATGACGAAACGGGAGAACTCCTCTGTAAGGTAGGTGGCGAATACGGAGTAACCACCGGTCGCAAGCGCCGTTGTGGTTGGTTCGATGCAGTGCAAGCTCGCTATGCAGTAGAAGTCAATTCAATGACCGACATGGCATTAACCAAGCTCGACGTTCTTTCTTGTGTGCCTACCATCAAGGTATGTGTTGGATATGAAGCTGACGGTGTTCGTTATGATTATTTCCCCATGCAGCATTCAGTGATTTATCCCAAAAATGTAACTCCTATTTATGAAGAACTTCCTGGTTGGGAAGGTGTCGATATTTCCGATTGTAAGAAATTCGAAGATTTACCTGCTAACGCTCAGCGTTATGTTCAGTATCTTGAAGAGGTTACTGGAGTTCATGCTTCCATCATTGCGGTTGGTCCTGATCGAAATCAGACAATCTTCAATGGTTGGGAAAGCCGCTAAGGCTATGCGTCGCATGAAAGAATACTAAATTATTAAAGCACCTTCGTGGGTTTCTGCGGAGGTGCTTTAATATAGGGAAGGAAATTGCGAATTTAGAATCGCAATTTTAAAAACTAAGTTGTTCGAGGGGCTAGTCTCCTTATTGAACGAAAGGTGAAACAGTGAACATTCTTGTTCTTGGCGGCGGTGGCCGCGAGCATGCCATCGCGTGGGCATTGTCTCAGTCTCCTCGCTGTGATCAGCTCTATGTTGCCCCTGGTAATGGCGGAACAGCATCCATTGCTCAGAATGTAAAAAATCTCGCCGTTGAAGAGGGCGATGCCGTACTTTCTTTTGTAAAAGATCATGAAATTGGATTGGTAGTAGTTGGCCCTGAAGCACCTCTCGTTGCTGGTGTTGCTGATGTTGTTCGAGCAGCAGGGATTCCTATTTTTGGCCCCGATGCACAGGGAGCCCAACTTGAAGGATCCAAGACGTACTCTAAAGAATTTATGGATGCCAATGGTATTCCTACGGCGCGCTATGCGAGTTTTACCGATGAAGCACAAGCACGTGCTTATTGCGAAGAGCTTGGTGCCCCCTTGGTGGTAAAAGCAGACGGTCTTGCTGCTGGCAAGGGTGTTATTGTGGCAGAAACACTTGAGGTTGCTCTTGATGCGGTAAAAGAATGCTTCCAGGGAGCTTTTGGAGAAGCTGGAAATCGTGTAGTCATAGAAGAGATGCTCAAGGGCCCTGAATGTTCTTTGTTGGCCTTTGTTTCTAAGGGAAAAGCCTTCTGTATGGCACCTGCTCAAGATCATAAACGTGCCTATGATGGAGACCTTGGTCCTAATACTGGTGGCATGGGGGTTTATTCTCCTGTACCTATTGTGACCGACGAAGAAATGGCGGCAATGGTTTCTGTTATGGAAACAGCTGCAGCGGCAACAGCGAAGGATCCTTTCGAACAGGATTATCGTGGATGTTTGTATGGCGGATTTATGCTCACACAAGAAGGTCCTAAAGTACTTGAATTCAATGCACGTTTTGGTGACCCAGAAACCCAGGTAGTACTTCCTCGTCTTCAGGGCGATTTGGTAGATATCATGCTTGCGGTAGCGGAAGGTAGACCAGAAGATATCGAGTTGTCTTGGTCAAACAAATGGGCAGTGAGCGTTGTTCTTGCAAGTGGCGGCTACCCTGGATCCTACGAAAAAGGAAAAGTTATTCTTGGCGTAAGTGAGGCAGAACAACTCGACGATGTAATTGTCTTCCATGCGGGCACTGCCTTGAATAATGATGGTGAATTAATTACCGCTGGGGGTCGCGTGCTTAACGTGGTTGCTTTGGGCGATACCTTTGAAGAGGCTCGTAATCGTGCTTACGAGGCTTGCAATCTTATTAAGTTTGAAAATATGCAATTTAGAAGCGACATCGGAAAGCGTGCCCTCCTTGGTCGCAGCGCTTGGGATGCGTAATTATTCTCCTTGCAAGCTTTAAAGGTAGTATTAAAGAAAATACGAATTGCCCCTTGACGAGAAAGACACGAATCAGTAAAATTCTTTTTCGCGTCATACATAAGGCGTAACTGGTTGGGTAGCTCAGCTGGTAGAGCAGCGGACTGAAAATCCGCGTGTCGCGGGTTCAAGTCCCGCCCCGACCACCATTTAGATTGTGAAACCCCGCACCTGCGGGGTTTTTTCGCATAATCAGCTTTTTGTGGCAAAAATAAGGGGATTATTCTTACATTTCTCGGGGTATTTAAGGGCCTTTGATAAAATATCTAAAAATATGAAAGAAGGACCGATGATCGATTTTTCCATTCAGGGTATATATCCTCCTTCGCTTCAGGCACTTGTTGATAGTAAAGTGGCAAGTCGCATTCATAGCAAGGATTCAACCCTTTATAGTTTTTCAGAAGAAGCACAGCAATGTGCGCAGGAGTATATGGGATGGGCAACGCTTGCCTCAGAGCCTCCCTGTTCAATAGAGGAAATCCAGTCTTTTGCTGACGAAATGAGAGCCAAAGGGCTAAAAGCAGTTGTTCTTATTGGTCAAGGTGGGTCAACTCAGGCACCTATGACTCTTACTAAATACAACAAACCCGATTCTTCTTCTGTGGCTTTTAAAACGCTCGATTCGGTTTCTCCTGTTCGAGTCCGAACCATTATGTCTCAGTGTGATCCTGAGCATACGCTTATCATTCAGTCGTCAAAATCAGGCGGAACCATTGAACCTTCCTTGGTTATGAAGGCGGTTCGCGAAGTGTTGGCAGAAAGCCTTCCTGAGGAAGAAATCCCCAACCATCTTGTAGCTATTACCGACCCTGGTTCCGAATTGGAAAAGCGTGCCCGTGAAGAGGGTTGGGCAAAGCTCTTCTTGGGAGAGCCTACCGTTGGCGGTCGTTATTCCGCTCTTTCAGTGTTTGGTTTGGTTCCTGCTGCATTAGTGGGTATGAATATCACCTCTTTAATTGAAAGTGCTTGCGAAGCGGAAGCATTGTGCGCTTCTGACGACCTTGATAACCCTGCTTCTAATTTGGCTGCGTTCTTGTTTGATACCTACGAACGCGGACGCGACAAGTTTTCGTTGTTTACCCCTAAGCGTGGCCGTGTTCTCGGTTTGTGGATTGAGCAGCTTGTAGCTGAAAGCTTGGGTAAAAACGGCTATGGCATTTTGCCGAATATTGAAGTTGATTCTCTTGTTTTGCGTGAGGATCCAAAAGACCGCACGGTCATTACCTACAACACAAAAACCGATCTATGGGACGATCGTCAGAACTTTAATCATGCTCTCGAGTTTCTTGACCCTGCGATTCCCCAAATGCACTTTAAGGTTCTCAACGTAGAAGATCTCGCTGCGCATTTCGTAATGTGGGAATATGCAATCGCAATGGTTGGTTATCTCATGAAGGTATGTCCGTTTGACCAGCCAGACGTTGCGGTTGCTAAGGCGGAAGTTCTTCATATTTTGGCAGAAGGTGCCTGCGAACCTGATTTTGTGCAGGATGGATTGGCTGAGGTGCCTATTGGAAAAGTAGAAGTTCATGTTTCTGAATCTCTTCGAGATAAGGTAACTGAACCAAGTCTCGATGCGGTGCTTCGTGCTCTGTTTGGCAGCATTGAACCGGGCGACTATTTCTCCTTTAACGCATTTCTTCCTTTTGCAGGCGAAGGGCGTCGTGAGGCAATTGAGGAAATTCGTCATACGGTTGCCTCTCATTATGATGTCGCTTCCTGTTTGGAAATTGGTCCTCGTTATCTTCATTCTACGGGACAGTTGCATAAGGGCGGTCCAAACAAGGGAGTGTTCTTGATTCTTTCTGCTGACGAACCAAAAGACATTGAAATCGATGATCCTCGTGCGCGCAGCTTAGGCGAATTGGCAAAAGCTCAAGCGCTTGGTGATTTTACTATTTTGTCTTCGCGTGGGCGTCGCTGTGTTCACGTTCATCTTCCTGACAATTCGGCCGTTTCTATTCGTGCGTTAGCTAAAGCATTCAAGAAAGTGGTGTATGCATGAGTTGTGAGGCGGTAAAACTCACGATAACAGGCGTTGTACAAGGGGTGGGTTTCCGCCCCTTTGTCTATCGTGAGGCATGTTCTCATCAAGTGACGGGATGGGTACTCAATACGGTTGAGGGCGTTATTGTTCATGCTGAAGGAGAAAGCGACAATATCGACGCCTTTATCTTGGCGCTTTCTGAGCAAGCTCCCGCTGCAGCACAGGTTAAGAAAATCACTATTAAAGAAGTTCCCCTTGAAGGGCATGACCACTTCGAAATTCATTTTTCAGAAGATGAGGAGCCACGCACTACTACTCTTGTGTCTCCTGATCTTGCAACCTGCGATGCGTGTGTAGGAGAATTATTTGATCCTGCAAATCGTCGCTACCACTATCCTTTTATTAACTGCACTAATTGCGGCCCGCGCTTTACGATCATGAGAGGTCTTCCCTATGATCGCGCTCAAACTTCTATGGCGCCTTTTACTATGTGTAAGGACTGCGAACAGGAATATCACGATCCTGCCGATAGACGATTCCATGCTCAGCCCGATGCTTGTTTTGTATGCGGCCCTCATTTGGGGTGGGCTTTATCTGATTTAAAAACTCCCCTCACTCAAGATGATTTGTCCTGGGCATACGATCGTCAAACTAGCGACTCTTTTATCGCAGAAGCTGCCCAACTTTTACGCGAAGGAAAAATTGTCGCAGTAAAAGGACTCGGCGGCTATCACTTGGCGTGTGATGCGCAGAATCCTTCAGCTATCGCAACCTTACGTCAAAGAAAGCGTCGAGAAGGCAAAGCTTTTGCAGTTATGGTTTCTTCTGTCGAAGAGGCAAAACAATATTGTTTTGTAAGTGAAGCGGAAGAATACCAGCTCACCCAACCAAGTCGTCCTATTGTTTTGCTGCAAAAACGTCCCGAGGTATCGTTTGCCTGCGGCTTGGCTGATGCGCTTCCTGAATTAGGGATAATGCTTCCTTCTACGCCAGTTCAGCATCTACTTCTACATGAATTTAAAGGGATGCTGGTTATGACTTCAGGCAATATTCACGACGAACCTATCGTGACTGACGAAGAGCATGCTTTCTCTCAGCTTGGAACGGTGGCAGATGCTTTCCTGGTGAACGACCGCGCTATTGAGGGGCGTTATGACGATTCGGTTTTGCGCGTATTAAATGCGGGTCAAGCAGGAGAGATTGTTCAGTTTATACGCCGTGCGCGTGGTTTTGCCCCCTTACCGCTTGGGATTCCTAGTCCCGATTCTGCGGAAGGTTCTCGTTCGGACACTTTAAACGATACCTCTATTCATGACCAACAGCAGGAACGCGATACGGTTCAGGTGGATAAGCGCTCGGAAGAAACAGCATCTGGTGAATTGATGCCCGAAGAACTTCTTGCGGTCGGTCCTGAACAGAAAAACACCTTCACGTATGTTCGTGCCAATCAAGCTTTTGTCTCTCAGCATATTGGAGATATGGAAAGCGTACCCGTTATGGACGCTTGGCAAGAAACACGTAGTCGTTACGAGCAGCTCTTTCGTCTAAAGCCGCAGCGAGTGGTATGTGACTACCATCCTGAATATCTCACTTCGAAATGGGCCCATCAGCAAAAGTTACCAGTTACCCAGGTTCAACATCATCATGCTCATATTCTTTCCGTTATGGGTGAAAATGAGCTGGAGGGACCAGTTTGCGGTTTTGCATTCGATGGAACAGGGTATGGCTTAGATGAGAAGATTTGGGGTGGCGAAGTTCTCCTTTCGAATCTCAGCGCGTTTGAGCGCTTTGCCAACTTCGCTTATATACCTCTTCCTGGTGGTGCTGCAGCAATAAAAAACCCTGCGCGCATTGCTTATGGTGCTTTATGGGCTTTTGACCTTCTTGATCATCCTGCGGCTCAAGCCTTCATTAAGTCTTCGCTTTCTGAGGTGGATATTCTCGAGCGTATGATCGAACAGGGTATCAATTCTCCGCAAACTTCTTCGGTAGGCCGCTTGTTTGACGCAGCTTCGGCATTGTTGGGTATATGTACTCAGCCGCACTACGAAGGGGAAGCAGCAATCCTTTTAGAGGCGAGCCTCTATCCCTATCTTTTCCGCGAAGCGCAATCTGCCCCTTCATCAGACGCCGCTGAGTCAACAGTAAAGACGAATGAAGCGCAAGCAAATGAGTTGGCAGCGGGACAGAAAAACGAATCTTATGCGGAGAAGAATTCTTGCGCGGAATCCTTTGCAAAACAGCTCAACTTCGATTCTCAGGAGCTTAAACAACACGCCGAAGCATATCGCATTGAATTAGTTAAAAACGTTGCCACAAAACAAAGTAGTGCAGAAGACACGTCTGTTCTTTTGCTGGACGCAGCAGGATTGTTTAAAGCGCTTCTTGATGATATACAGGCAGGGCTTCCAACAGGCTTTATTGCTCAATGTTTTCATGATGCTTTTGTTCGCGTGCTGGTTGAAATGGCTGAATTGGTTCGTGCGGTTTATGGTATTTCGATTGTCGCACTAGGTGGCGGAGTGTTTATGAATCGCTACCTTACCGAGCAGGCACTTATTCAGTTGCAGGAACGCGGTTTTACGGTGGCAATGAATAAAGACCTACCGCCGAACGATGCATCCATTTCTTATGGACAAGCTGTGCTAGGATGGCAGGCACAGAACGAGGAGTGATGCAAAATGTGCTTAGCTATTCCTGCGCAGGTTAAATCTATTAACGAAAACAACCTTGCGACTGTCGATATTTTAGGAGTTACACGCGAAGTTGCGCTTGATTTAACGCCAAGTGCAGAAGTGGGAAGTTATGTGCTTATTCATGCTGGGTTTGCTATTGAAGTGGTAAGCGAAGAAGCAGCGCAAGAAACGTTGGATCTTATTAAAGAATTTCCCGAATTAGCCGATCTTGAAGCGGCATCGTAAATTACGGCAGCTTATAACGCAAGAGGTGGCAATTATGGACTTATCAGTTTTTAAAGACCCTGAACTCGCAAAGGGTCTTATTCATTCTATTCAGAAGTGGGCACCCGAGCAGGCTACCCTTATGGAGGTGTGTGGTACCCACACCGTTGCTATTGCACGTAATGGTTTGCGTTCTATGATGCCAGAGGGCACACGGCTTGCTTCTGGTCCTGGTTGTCCTGTTTGCGTTACCTCTAATAAGGATATTGATACCGTAATTGCTCTTGCACGCATTCCTGGGGTAAAAATAACGACGTTTGGCGATATGACGCGCGTTCCGGGTTCCACTTCAAGTCTGTTGAAGGAACAAGCTGCAGGGCGAGATATCAATATTGTGTATTCTCCTCTTGATGCACTTAAAATTGCGCAGGAAAATCCTGAGAGCGAAGTAGTGTTTGTCGGGGTTGGCTTTGAGACAACCACGCCTTTAGTTGCGATGGCTATCAAGCGCGCACAAGCTCTAGGGTTAAAAAACTTCAGCGTCTTTGTGGCGCACAAAAATATGCCTAACGCTTTGGAGGCTATCGTTTCAGATCCTTCATTAAAGATTGATGCCCTTATTTTGCCTGGTCACGTTAGTACCATCATTGGCATGAAACCCTATGAATTCCTAGCTCAAAAATATGGGGTACCAGGAGTTATTACAGGATTTGAACCTGTTGACGTGCTGCAGGGTATCGCCATGATTATGCGCCAGCTGCATGAAGGCCGTGCTGAAATTGAAATTGCTTATAAGCGCGGTGTGGAAGCTCAGGGTAATCCAATCGCCTTAGCTGCAATTGACGAAGTGTTTGAAACAGTAGATACCACCTGGCGTGGTTTAGGTCTCATCCCTCAATCCGGGTATGCTATCAGGGAAAAGTATAAGGATTTTGATGCATTTAAACGCTTCCAGCCTGAGGTAGAGCCCACTCAAGAACCAAAAGGCTGTCGTTGCGGAGATGTTCTTCGTGGTGCGATGGCTCCTAACGAATGTCCTTTATTCCGCCGAGTTTGTACGCCAGAAAATCCCGTTGGACCTTGTATGGTTTCCTCGGAGGGTTCCTGCGCTGCATATTTCCGCTATCTGTAGAACATGCTTGTAAATCCATGCATAACGGATTAAAAAACTGAATATTTTTCCGTTTCTCCCCTTTGATTCCTTCAGATACTTGCGGGGGGGGGTATCTGATAGTATGAATACAAATACAACAGGTATTTAAGTCGTGTTGAATTATCGTATTTGTCTTATTACTTTAAAATGATAAATACGGCTATCTATCTCGCAAAAAGCAAGGTAAACGTGCGAGATAAAAGAGTAAGGACTTTTTTATGAGGGGAAGACCTGAGTGTAAGCTCGATCCGCGTATTAAGACTGTTTGGCGGATAAGTGACGTTATTGTACTGACTATCATTTTTGTCTGCGTTGGCTTGGTAGGGGTAATCGCCTGGTTCGCTGATGAGACTACTCATTTTTGGTCAGGCCCGTATTGTTTAGTAAGCATCATTTTGTATGTCGTGCTTTTGGTGCTTGATCTTTTCGCTCTTACTACTTTTAGATATTCCCGTTGGCGCTATCAGCTTTTCCCTGATTTTCTAGAAATAGAAAATGGCATTATCTGGCGCAAGCATGTCGTAATTCCTTTTATTCGCGTACAAAACACCGACACTCGGCAGGGTCCTGTTTTACGGGCGTTCGGTTTAGCTTCAGTTATGGTTTCAACGGCAGGCGCTTCCTTTGAGATTCCTGGACTTAGAGCAGAAGAAGCAGATCAGGTAAGAGACAGTGCAGCGGAATTGGCGCGCATCGCGCGAGAGGATGTATAAATGAGCGATCAATTTGCCTCTTCTCAGCCGACTCGCTACAGTCTTCACCATAGTTATATTTGGCTGAGTGCTCTTCGTGCGCTGCCTTATATTTTTGCTGCTGTTTTATTTTCTTCCCTTTCAGCTCTGTTTGAGCTTGCAGACTATGTTGCAGCTTTAGTGGGGCTTGAGGGTTTTGCCTTCTTGTTTGTAGTGGCCTTTTGTTTGCTTTTTACGGTAATCATTGGTGGGATTGCTGTGGGCGCTGCAGCTCTTGCTTATCGATATAAATGGTATGAATTCGGTAGCGCAGAATTCAGCTTCTATTCAGGCATTTTAAGCAAAAAACGTACCCATATACCTTATCAACGTGTTCAGTCTGTCAATGAAAAAATGTCACTCTTGCAACGTATTGTGGGAGTCTGTACCGTTACGATCGATACTGCGGGTGGCGCAGATAATAAAGCGTTGGTTGTTCCTTATGTAGAAAAGTCAGCAGCGGAACGAATTCGCCGTGAGCTGTTCATGCGGAAATCTTTGATAGCGCAAGGCTTGAGTCCTCAAGAGACAGACGAACGTATGAGGGCATTTGCCGCGCAAGAAACGCAGATTCCAACGGCGAATATGCCGTTAACGGGATATGTCGGCAGTGTTGCAAATGCAAACGCGCCCATTCCTCCTTGGGAGTTAGAGGCGTCGCAGCGCACAAGCAATCAACCAGTTCAGAATGTTCAAAATATTCCAGGGTATGCTCATTCAGCTGAACAACCAGAATTCAGCGCAGGGGTGATACCTCCTGAACAGATGGTTCAGGGACAATCGGTTTCTTCCGCTCAGGGGTCATACAATCAGGGGTTTCAGGATAACATTCTCGATATGCCCGCACAGGTAATGGATGATATGCGGGGTATTTTTGCCAATGCAGAAATTGATACGGGTAAGGTCACCTGTGAATTTGGACTCTCAAATAAAGAGTTGATTTTGTCGGCACTTTCCAGCAAGACCTCGTTTGTTTTCGTTTTGATCGGTGTGGTTTCTGCGTTCTCGACTTTCCTTGGTGGGCTGGTTGACGCCCGCATTATTTCTAGCAGCGATACGGTGTATTCAACTGCTTGGCATATGGTAGGCAATCCTCTAGGCATTATGTTTTTGTTTTTTGTGTTAGGGATTCTTTTGCTACTTTGGTTGTTGAGTGTGGCTTCTTCGTGCCTGTCCTATGCGGGTTTTCGTTCGCGCAGGCGAGGAGAGCGTATTGAAGTCGAAAGAGGACTTATCACTCATGTGTTTAGCGGAATGGATGTGGAAAAGATTCAATCTATCCATATTCATCAAACGTTCTTTCAGCGACTGCTGAAATGTTGCTCGGTAGCTTATGGTCGAGTGGGAGCAACAGAAGAAGAAAACGGGTCGAACTCAATGGATGTTTCTGCTTCGAATAAGCTTGTAGTTCATCCGTTCTTGCCTCTTTCGCGTGTTCCTGAGGTAATTTCGGGGTTAACTCCGGAGTATCAAACGTTACCCCAGGCAACAAAAGCGGTAGATAAATGTGCGTTACGTCGAGCATTGATTAGACGAGTGATTTGGCAAGGACTTGGTTTTTGGCTTTTGGTCTTGCTTGCTTGTACTTGGCTTCTTCTTGTATTAGCGGTTCCCACAGAACTGTCCCTCGAGTTCTTTAATGGAATGACCTTGATGCAGTGCATGATTTTATTTTCAGGTGCTGTAGTGGCACTTGTGATAGTAATTGCTGTATTGGAAGCGATAAATGCTGTTTTGTGGTATCGCAGGGCGGCGTTTGGTTGGGATCATTTTGGTTTCACTCTAGTAAATGGTGGCTTCTCTATAGATACGGTTACGGTACCTCGTACTAAAATACAAGCAGCATCTATTCGAACCAATCCTTTGCAGCGCTATGCTCGTGTAGCAACCGTTTTGGTCGATACTGCAGCAGGAGTTGGCAGCACGCGCCATAAGCTTATTGACGTGTCAAAAGCTGATGCTGACGAGTGGTTTGATTGGGTGCATCCGCGAGGGAGGTAACACACTCTATGAACCACGATTGGACCCCAAGTCAATTTCTTGATACTCGTGCGGTTGGGCGTGCGATGAAATCAATACACGAATATTCTCTTGGTGAGGAAGTTGCCAATTCGATCACGCACGGGATTGGCGTACTTCTTGCTATCGCTGCTATTCCTCTTTGTGTGGTGCAAGCGCTTAATTCAAATGAGCCGCTTCATTTGTTGGCAGCCTTGATTTACAGCATTTTTATGCTGCTTGAATATGTAATGTCCACGTTATATCACGCGCTCAGTGCTGACCGTGCAAAGCGTGTTTTCAAAGTGCTTGATCATAGTTTTATCTACCTGTTCATAGCGGCGACCTATACTCCTTATTGTTTGATCACCCTAGTAGACAGCGTGGGTGTGGGGCTATGTGTGTTTGTATGGGCTGTTGCACTTGTGGGTGTAGCGGTGGAAGCGTTTTGGGTGTTTCGCCCCCGCTGGGTGTCTGCGATCCTTTATCTTTGTTTAGGATGGGCAGTTGTTGTTTTCATTCCGCAGCTCTATGCTCTGTTGGATCCTGCTGCCTTTTGGCTGCTTTTAGCTGGCGGTTTGTGTTATTCGATCGGATGCATCTTTTACGTATTAAAGAAAATACCCTATATGCATTCAATTTTTCATCTCTGGATACTCGCAGGATCTATCTGCCAGTTTTTATCCATCGTTTTATTTGTTTTGTAGCACTTTATTTGCCAGAGCAACGGTTTATTAACGAATCCTATTTTCTGATTAGAATGGGGCGTAAGTGGGAAAATTATGTAAGTAAGCTGTAAGCTTTCAATCGATGCAGAACGTGGGCAGTAACCCTCAAGTAAACGATCGATAGATTGAGAATTATTACAATAACCACAGCGTAGAATAGCGTTATTTAGTAGGTATCTTATTTTGAATTATGTATATGAAGGGAAACGAGATGGCTGCTGTTAAACATACCAATCATCTCGCCACCAAGGCTTCTTCGGTCATATACAAAGGCAATGATAAGGTACTTGCTGGAGTGTGCGACGGAATTGCACAGTATCTAGAGGTGGATTCAATTGTCGTACGCGTAACGTGTGTCGTGCTTTTCATTTGCACGGCAGGCATTATCACTATCCCTTATCTGTTGTTAGCTTTCATGTTGCCTAAACAGCCTGAAGATGAAAGGGTTTTTGAGGTAGATCCTGTTTCGGTAGTTTCAGATCGTTACGAGCAGGTTGTCGAAGCTCAAAAACCTAGCACTCAGAAAGTCCCTGAGCGTTATGGCATTCATGCCGATGCAGGTCATGTTCCTCCTAAGCCTCCTCAGGGAGAGGGGATCAAGGTAGAGCGACAAGAAGTTTATATTGCTTATCGGCACAATGAGCCCAGCAATGAGGATATGCCGCATACCAATCGCATCCTTATTGTGATAACCGTTGCCGTAGCAATGACCGCACTTTTTATTGCAATGGCGAATTCTACGATAGCGCGTTATCCAAGACTGGAAATTTTTTATTTCTGGCCTGAATTGCTTATTGTTGCGGGAACGACTCTGCTCGTTTGTTTCTATGATCGACTTCCTTTTGTTATTCGTATCACGGGACTTATTTTTTGCGTCGAATTAGCGCTTGGACTTTTACCGTTTACCCTTGGGATTTGTCCTCTTCACTCCCTTGAGCGTATCAGCATTATCCCGATTATTTTGGGGTGTGCTGCAATTGCCTGTTTTGTTTATTTTCTCGCCACAAAGCGCTCGGGCGCATTAATCGTCATGGTCTTGTTATTCGGGCTTGGTTTGGTGTGGATGTTAGGGGAAGTGGGGATATTTGAACGTCTTTTGGCGGCTTCCTCATATTCTCGACACAATATCACATATCCCCTGTTCAAAGGTGGATACTTTTTAGAATAAGGTGCAATAATACCAGGAAAAATGCATGCAATACTACCGCTTGCCGACGATGAAATTTGGACGAGAAGGTGTGTGGCGGTATAATGGTTTGTGCGTTTTTGCGCTTTCTTGGGGTAATTACCTATGTTTTACTTCAAGAAATAAGGCCCTTGTGTTTTCGCATGAAGCATTAAATAAAGTATCGAAAACATAACGGCGAAGCCACGGCATTGGAGTTTTTTGGCTAAAACCCGTTCACATACAAGAAATCGAGCCCTCCCCCTCGCGTGCGTTCTGGCTCTTATGATCGCGCTCGTGGCGGTTTTTTTGTTAAGCGGTGTAACGCAGGCTCAAGGTTCTGGTCAAGAGGACTCATCCACCTTAGGTTTCGGCAGCGCTCAAGCAGATTCGACAACTTCTCAACTCTCTGCCTCTGATCGTGCTTCAGGCGCTTCTTCAGGCCAAGATGATTCTATGGCAGTTTCTGAAACAGTTAATCTGAGCGATAGTGCTCAGCGTTCCATTACGGTTAAAGATCCCGATCCCGTAGTTGTTCCTGTTGCGATTGATGAAACAAACCCTGAAGCAGTAAGTAAGGCATCAGAGGTATGCACGCTCGACCCGCTTCCCACAGCACCTCGTGTTGCGCCAGATGTTAATGATGGTACTTGGTCTAGTGGTAGCGCTTCTGGCTACAACATCACGACCAATGACGATGGAATGGGCAATTTTGGTGTTACCAATACTTCGTCAGGTATCGCATTGACTGATAACAGCATTACGGTTGCAGTCCCTGAGTCTCAGTCATACTTACTGGGCCGAATTGTAGAAATTTGTTATGACGGGAAAGTTGTTATCGCTACGGTAACTGATACGGGTGGTTTTGCTCGTTACGGTCGCGCATTAGACTTGGCCCCTGGTGTGTATAAGGCGTTCGGTGCTGATTCGCCTTCAGACTGGGGAGTACGCACGGTTTACTATCGCTTCCTGTAAACGTATTTGACTGAGGTGCTTTTGTAGGCGCATTTTAGTGGACGTTTTGAGCGCATTTCTCACAGGTGCATTTCTCTGGCTGTATTAATAAAATATTCTTTATTAGTTTTTAGCACGCTTATGCGTGCTTCTGTTTTTAATAGGCGAGGTCCTGTGCGACCATAAAGCATGTCTGCGTTATACTGAAGCGACGAGAAAAGGACGGTTATGAGCAACGTAATTATCGTCGGCTGCGGACGCGTGGGTTCGCGGTTGGCTTTGATGCTTTCAGACCACGACGACAATGTGTGTGTTATAGATCGCAACCCACGTGCTTTTGCTTCCTTGGGCCGTGATTTTAATGGTTCGACATTTCCTGGAGTTGGATATGACGAAGAGGTTCTTGTCGCGGCAGGTATTGAAGATTGTGATTTCGTAGCAGCAGTAACGCAGAGCGACAACGCAAATTTGATGGTGGTTGAAATTGCCCGTCGTCTCTATGATGTGCCTCATGCGGTTGCTCGTCTTTACGACAGCTCCCATGAACGCACCTATATGCAACTGGGTATTGATTACGTATGTGGTACAACGCTGGTCGCAGAAGAGCTTTTTTCAAAGGCAACTTCGGGTGTCGGCGATCATATTGCGACCTTTGCTGATTATGAGGTCCTTCAATTTGCTCTCGATTTGTCTTCGACGGGTCAAACCTCAATAAAGGTTTCCGAATTAGAATCGCGCCATGCGCTTCGAGTTTGTGCATTTGAAAGGGCGGATGGTAGCATCAGTTCGATTCCGTCTTCTTCAAGTATTCTGTATCAAGGCGATGCGGTGCTTGCCGTTGTTGCCCAAAGCGCTATTCCTACTATTGCGAAATTCGCTCAGGACTAACGGAGGACCCAATGTATATCGTTATTGTTGGTGGCGGTAAACTAGGTGCCTATTTAGCAAGCACGCTTCTTCGTGGCGACAATCAAGTTGCCATCATCGAAGAGGAAGAGAGTGCTGCTATCGAACTTTCAGAAAAGCTGGATGGTTCTTGTTTGGTTATCCATGGTGATGGTTGCTCTGCCACGATTCAGGACGATGCGGGCACCGATCAAGCTGATGTTTTTGTGGCAGCTACAGGGCAAGACGAGGATAATTTAGCTGCTTGCGAAATCGCTACGCGAGTTTTTGATGTTCCTCGTAGTATTGCACGTGTAAACAGTCCTAAGAATTTACGTATCTTTCGTCGCTTAGGGATTGAAAGTATTTCATCCACAGCTCTTATTGCTCATATGATCGAAGAAGAAGCGATGATGGGCTCCATGAGTGCTGCGGTTACTTTGACGAGTGATCAAATTGCTCTTACCGAAATCAAAGTGCCCACCATGCGCAATCACGACAATTATCGTGGAATGAGGGCTCTCGATCTCGAGTTTGGCGAGGGAGTTCGCCTTATTGCAGTATCTCACGCTGATGAGGTAGAAGTTGTAGGTGAAGAGACTCGCATTTTTCCCGGCGATCAAGTGATCGTTGCGGCAGATACTGATCGTGTCGATACTGCGGTCGAATTAGTTCGATCGCTTTAAGATAAGCTAAACAAGCGCCAACCAGAGGAAGGAAAAGGTATGATTGGTCGTTATACCCGTCCCGAAATGGGAGCAATTTGGGAATTACAAAATAAGTTCGAAATCTGGAAAGAAATTGAAGTACTCGCTTGCGAAGCGCAGGCTGAATCGGGCAAATCAGGTATTACCAAAGAAGAAGCAGCGTGGATTCGCGAACATGCAAACTTCACGGTTGAGCGCATTGATGAAATTGAAAAAGTGACCAATCACGACGTTATTGCGTTTACGACTAATATGGCTGAGTACATCGACGCTGACCTTCCTGAAGGAATGGAACCGCCAAGCCGTTGGGTTCATTACGGTATGACTTCTTCCGACTTAGGTGATACGGCGCTTTCCTATCAAATCACTCAAGCTATCGATATCATCCTTGCCGATGTTAAGCAGTTAGGCGAAACCTGCAAGCGTCGTGCGTTCGAATTCCAGGAAACACTCTGCGTAGGACGCACCCATGGAATCCATGCTGAGCCTATGACATTTGGCATGAAGTTTGGTTCTTGGGCATGGGCACTTAAACGTGCGCAAACCCGTCTCGAGGAAGCTCGTCGCGTAGCAGCAACAGGAGCTATTTCTGGTGCGGTAGGAACGTACTCAAGCATTGATCCGTTTGTGGAACAGTATGTTTGTGAAAAGCTGGGACTTACCCCTGATCCTTTATCTACCCAGGTATTAGCACGTGATCGTCATGCCCAGGTAATGACTGCTTTGGCAGTAACGGCTTCAACGCTTGAATCTATTGCAATGCAGGTACGACTTCTCCAGCAGTCTGACGTTATTGAAGCGGAGGAACCTTTCGCAAAAGGCCAAAAGGGCTCATCGGCAATGCCTCACAAGCGCAACCCTATTACGGCAGAACGCGTATGTGGCCTGTCTCGTGTGGTAAAGGCAAACGCTCAGGTTGCTCTTGATGATGTGGCTCTCTGGTACGAGCGCGATATTTCTCACTCCGGTGCTGAGCGTGTAGCTTTGGCTGATAGTTTCATCGCTCTTGATTACATGTTTGGCAAGATGCAGTGGATGCTGGATGGTCTACAAACGTATCCTGCAAAGATGGAGCATAATCTCTGGAGAACCAAGGGACTCATTTTCTCTTCGAAGGTTCTGCTTGCTTTAGTTCAGACTGGTATTACCCGCGAGGATGCATACGTTATCGTTCAACGTAACGCTATGAAGGTTTGGGAAGATATCCAAAATGCCGTTGACGGTCCTACGTATCGCGAACGTTTGGAAGCGGACCCAGAGGCAAACCTTTCCAAGGAGACCTTGGATGAGATTTTTGACCCATGGGACTTCTTAACACGAAAAGATGTAGTGTTTGATCGCTTGAAAGATCTTGAATTTTAGCTAAAACGAAACATCGGTGCAGAAATTGACGATTGTGCGTGATTTTCTGCAAAAATATTAAGCTACGGGGCTCATTTGTTGGTCATATGAGTGTTTTTGACCATCAAATGGGCCCCAAATTGACTAGAATGCGTAAACAGAGCGCGCACAACTGTCGTTTTCTGCACCGACTTGCAAAAAATCAACTTTTTTAATCTAGAATGCGGATCCGATAGCTCCTTCAATAGGGGTAAAGACACGGATCAGAGTGTGATTGTTGTCCGCATTTGCGTCATCGGTAACTTGGCTTAATCCTACGAACGATGAGCAGTTACCTGATGAAACGAGCTGTTCTCCATAAGTATCAGCACCACTTACGGTATCAATCGCGAAATAGCTCTTGCTTGCAAAATGAACACCGGAAAGAGCGGTGGTGGATTTTACGATAAACCAATTACCGCACCAGCAAGGAGCAGTAATAGGGGATCTGCTGTAGCGGAACCAGGGCAAATTATTGTAGTTATAGGCTTGAACCGCTGCACGTGGGGTATAGGTTCCGAGGTTCGCAATACCTCCACCGTAGTTGTAGATGCTGGTAAAGCCAAAGGCAAAGCCGCTCGATCCATATCCAACCACCTCGGGAGTCATGGATGAGGGTAAGGTCATTTGGTCTACTGGTTGGAGTGTGTCTGCTGATATTTTGGTGAGCTGATAGTAGACCGTAGTTGAATCGGCTCGGGGAGTAATGACTACTCCATCGGTTGCAGGAGCAACACGCGTAGCAAAAGCTCGTTTTGACGAATAAACGTGCTGTACTTCACTTGACCCAAAGGCAACTGCCCTTAATTCGGCTGGCTCGTTCGCTGCTTCGCCAGAGGTATTGGGGCTTACTTGCCAAAAAGCGGTATTTCCAATTGCGGCAAGGGAAGGCATTAACCAATTAAAGTCTCCCTCATCTACCTGCTGGATATTGGAGGCGCTTCCATTAGCGATGGAGGCAGTATATACACGCCAACGTGATTGGTAAGGGTTGGATTCAGTCCAGACCAATCCATTTTCGCTGCAGCGTGCGTCGAGTATTTCAAAACCTTCTTCGCTTCCTTGTGCTGCATCAAGAACGGTGGCGGTGTTTCCGCTTGAAAGATACAACAAGCTGACGGTATTTAAGGGACTTGCTTGTTCGGTGGGATTAAGACAAGCCGCTACGGTGTCATTGTCTGCCCACACTAAAGTGCCATAGGGCAGTGAAAAGGATCCTGTTAGCTGAACGTAATCGGAATAATTCTCGATAAGGGTGTAGTCTGCTTGCTGCTCAACTGCGTTTTCGGGAACATTGATGTAAGAAATTTGTTCAGTAGAGTTTCCTTCAAGGGCACTCGAAGCAAGTGAGACGCCCCCGCCAATAGCAGCAATGCCGCCTACCGCAGCAGCCCCTATAAGTAAGTTTCGGCGAGTAAGAAGAACTTCCGGAGTGAGCTTGGAAGGAGCAGGACCACCTACTTTTAAGGGATTTGGCTGATAGCCAGATGATGAAGCACTTCCCTTTCGCGTTTTAGGATCGGAGCCGAAAGAAGGCTTGGGACCAAAGGTGGGACCCGAAGTAGAAAAACTCGGTTTTACTACACTGGGCTTGCTGCCTGCTTTGACGCTGTGTTTTCCTGCGCGTTTTCCGGAACTCATAACCGTACGTCCACCTAATGAAGCACCAATTCGTGTGCTACCTGAGGTCTTGGTGCTCTGCTTAAACACGCTTCCTTTGGATGACATATGCTGAGAAGAGCGTGTTCTGTGAGAATTTCGTGAGGGGCGAGGGGTTTTTCCTGGTATGTTTTGCCTGCGATTAGTTGGCACAATAACTCCTGGTCAAAGGTAAGAAATTGAATAGAATCTGGATTGTAACTTGGTTTATCATTGTGACAGTTGGGTTTCGTTTCGGGTAGTCAAAAGTCCAATTGTTACAATAAAAACGAAAGCTTGCATAATGGGTATTCAAAGCGGCCGATTTGCATCTGAGGTTTTACGACCTTAGCTAAGCTGAGGTTTCGAGCTGAGGTTTCGCGGCTTTGTATACTTTTGAATTAATTATGCGTCAGATGCGCAATTTATGTTTAGTAACAAGACAAGAGCCAAAAAAATGCGTAGCATAGCAAGTGACTTTGGCGTCTAACGGACTTTGGCGCCTAACGGGAGGTACAGTATGACTTCTAACAGCAATGAAAATACTCGTCGAATTTTATTAGTAGAAGACGAAAAAGCTATTCGCGATGCGGTAGCGGCATATTTGGAGCGCGAAAATTATTGGGTCACTGCGGTTGGTGATGGACAGGACGCTCTCGAGGAGTTCTCAAAGCACCATTTTGATCTGGTTATTCTTGACCTGATGCTCCCTCGTGTTCCTGGCGAGCGAGTATGCAGGGTGATTCGCGATAATTCAAGCACGCCTATTATTATGCTTACGGCAAAAGGTGAAGTAGAAGATCGTATTATCGGCCTCGAGCTTGGTGCGGACGACTACCTTATCAAGCCCTTTAGCCCTCGCGAATTAGTTGCTCGCGTACGCGCCCTTCTTCGTCGTGTGCATTCTGACGTTGAGCCTCAGCGCGAGGTTATGGACTTTGGTGAACTCACGATCGATATCTCGGGTCATAAGGTCTTGGTAAATGGCGAGGAAGTTGACCTCACTGCGAGCGAGTTTAAGTTGCTTACTACCTTATGCCGCTATCCTGGACGAGTTTATTCTCGAATGGAGCTGGTGGAAAAGGTTTTGGGATACGACTTTGAAGGATATGAACGCACCATCGACTCACACGTAAAGAACTTGCGTGCAAAGATTGGCGACAATCCGCGTAATCCAAAGTGGCTTCATACGGTACATGGCGTAGGTTATCGTTTCGAAGATCCTACGAAGGTAAACCAGTAAGCGTACGAATCGCTAAATACGTTACGTGACATGATTAAAATACGGTACTCTACGACTAAGTAGTACACAGAAAGCGTCCTGCTTGCAGGGCGCTTTGTTGATAAGGAGCATATCAGTGTTTGCTCATAAAGGCACTTCTCGCACTGCTTCAGCCCAAGAACTTTCTGAGTTTTCTGGAATGGAAGAGAAAAAAGGTTTCACAATCTCTTTTACCAAGCGCGTGATGCTGGTTTCGATTGCGGTGTCGCTCATTACGATCATTTCTTCAGTGGTGGTACTTTCAGCGGTGTGGAACCAGCATTTTCAGTCATATACCCGCGAAAACGTGCAGCGCGTAGCTGATGGCACCGCGGCTGCCATAGCGGATGGATACGAACAATCAAATGGCGATTGGTATGGTGGCGCTTTATCTGCTGCAACATCCGCATCGTCTCTGTACGATTCGGTCTACTTGCAGGTTCGTACAATCGATGGAACCATCGTCTACGACGACCGTGCCAATGATGTGCTTGGATCGGTTGATGTCAAAGAAGATGGATCCAATGTTGCTTCGGCGCCCATTATGGTGGACGGAGAAAAGGTGGGCACGGTATTGGTGCGTGTTCCAGGATCGGAAACACTCCTAACCAAGTTCGACGAAGATTTTCGTGACAAGTCGTATAATGCCATGATTTTTGCGGCGCTTATCGCACTTATTATCGCCATGGTAATGGGGGCGATTTTTGCGCGTACGATTGCCGCTCCTGTCAAAAAGATTACCAATGCTGCGAAAGCGCTGAAAGAAGGCGACTATTCAGCGCGAACGGGAATGACTGGTTCTGACGAAATTGCCCGACTAGGAAATATGTTCGACCTTATGGCGGATTCTGTTGAATCCAATCGAAAGCTCGAGCGTCGCCTAGTAACAGACGTGGCTCATGAGCTTCGTACTCCGCTGATGGCGATACAGTCTACCGTTGAGGCAATGATCGATGGAGTATTTAAGCCTGATGCCGAACGGCTAGAAACACTGAATTCTGAGGTACAGCGTTTGTCGCGTTTGGTTGATGCCTTGCTCAAATTGTCGCGTTTAGAGAGTCGCACGAAACCGATTGAACAAAAAAAGGTTGATCTGACAGAAATGCTTTCATCGGTTGTGCAAACTCATCAAGCTTATATTCACGATGCTGGCTTGAATCTTGAATTCGAGTATGATCCGCATGTTTACGTATTTGGCGATGCTGATCTGCTTCGCCAGGCAACTGCAAACTTAATTTCTAACGCGGTGCGTTATACCCCTGAAGGGGGAACGATTACCATCATGGCGCGCAAGGGTGACTTGATGGGACAAATCGTCGTTAAAGACACGGGCATTGGTCTTACCCCTGAAGAGGCAAAACTGGTATTTCAGCGTTTCTGGCGTGCTGATTCCGGAAGAGCTCGAGCAACGGGCGGTTTGGGAATCGGTCTGTCGGTAGTAAAAGAAATTGTAGAACAGCATAATGGTTGGGTTCGTGTTGAAGGTAGACCTAATGAGGGGGCATGTTTCACGATTTATATCCCTCTTTATTCCGAAAATTCTCGCAAACGCAACCCTAAGCGTGGTTCGAAATAAGAGCAGGTTAGCGAATTTCGTCAGTCCCTCTCAGCCTATATTTTTTTCGATTGACTCGAAATATGAACGGACTAGTGAATTTCGCCAGCACCTTCAGTGTCATATTTGATTTTTCAGTTGACTTGAAACAAGAATGTTCATGCTTTTTCGTGCACCAGCTATGAATATGTTACATAATAGGAACTTGCGTATATTCACTTTAAGGAAGGACCATCATGGCTGGAATCGACATCAAGCCCGATGCACAGGGTAAGGTGCGCGATCTGTACGATCTGGGAGATAAGCTTCTCTTGGTAGCGTCCGATCGTATTTCTGCATTCGACTATATTTTGGAAGATGAAATTCCCTATAAAGGGCAGGTGCTCACGCAGCTTTCTTGCTTCTGGTTTGATTTACTCTCTGATGTGGTAGATAACCATCTTATTTCTGCCGATGTGGCAGATCTGCCCGAGCAGTTCAAGCCTTATGCTGATTACTTAGCAGGCCGTTTCATGTTGGTAAAGAAAGCTGACATGTTCCCTGTGGAGTGCATTGTTCGTGGTTACCTGACTGGTTCTGGTTTGAAGGATTACCAGGCAACGGGATCGGTGTGCGGTATTAAGCTCCCTGAGGGCTTGGTGAATTCATCCAAGCTGCCTGAAGCTATCTTTACTCCTTCGACCAAAGCTGAAATTGGCGATCACGATGAAAATATCAGCTTCGCTCGTTGTGAGGAAATTATTGGTGCAGAAAATGCAGCAGCAATTCGCGATTTGACGTTGGCAGTTTATAACCGCGCAGCGGATCACGCTCGCGAACGTGGCATTATCATTGCTGATACCAAGTTTGAGTTCGGTGTTGTTGATGGCAAGATTATCTTGGGTGATGAGGTGTTGACGCCTGACTCTTCTCGTTTCTGGTCAGCAGACACCTATAAGGTTGGCGAAGAGCAGCCAAGTTTCGACAAGCAATTTGTGCGCAACTGGCTCAATGCTAACTGGGATCGTACAGGTAATCCACCCCGTCTTCCAGAAGATGTTATTAAGAAGACGACTGAGAAATATATTCAGGCATACGAAAAAATTACGGGTAAGGCATTCGTCGCTCAGTAGGACGATGTTTGCTGAATTCCAGCATTGCGAAAGGTGCTGGTTGTTTGGCGACGGTTCCTGCTTAGCGGCCTAGCAAGGAGATTAAGGGATGAGTCAACGAAACCCCATGAATGAGCGCTACACTGGCGATCATAAGGGAGGATCTACACGCAAAAGTGCTGCTTCGGCAAAGCCGGTTTCGAGAGCAGCGTCTTCTGTTCGCTTGGAGTCCGATAAGCCAAAAAAGAAAGGCTTATTTGCCAAGCGCACCCCTGAAGAGAAGCAGGAACATAAGACAGAACGCAAGCAAGAAGCTCAGGTAAGCAAGGAAGAGCGCAAGACGGGTCGTGCTCGTTTGCGTGCTATTCAGCGTTACGTGCCCGATACGCCTCAATTCAAAGCTTTGAACCGTAAGCGCATTATTTATTCCGCAATCGGTTTGGGCGGCATGGTTATTGCGATTATTTTGTCGTTGATTATGCCAACGGTGCAAATTATTCCTATCGGAATCATGATCGTTTCGTGGGTGTTCTTCTTTATCAGTGTTCGTATCGACTCCAAGCAGTTACGTCCTTTGCGTCAGGAGGCGTACGAGCGTGCGGAGCGCAAGGCAGCTAAGCAGTCTAAGAAACACTAGGGCTTTGGCCTCGGTTGGATCGAGTTCGATACTGTAGGCTGTCAAGTGCGCAAGGCATCCAAACGTGTAAAGGTAGAGCGTATAAGGCTGTCATGCTTACCAAGCGCGTAGGGCCGCCGGTATATTAGGCAGCCGCGTATAAGAAGCGTTAGGGTGTAGTTTGGGGTTAGCAACTAAGTTGCTAACCCCAATGTGTAACACCAGGTAAAGTGTCATTTTGCAGCCTGGCAACTCAGCTTTGGCGCAGGTTGGCGATATAGTTTCGTTGCAGATCGGTAGCGTAATTTGGCAAAGTGGCTTGATAGTCCAACAACTCGGTAGGCGCCGTAGTTCGGTAGGCGCCACGGTTCGGTAGGCACCACGGTTCGGTATGCGCCGTAGTTCGGTGATGTAGCTTTTTGTAGTTTATCGATGCAGCATTGCGGGCGACGTGGTTCCTAAGCTGCAGCTAGTGATGCTCCTATCATTGCGTGTTATTGCTTCGATTACTACGGACTTGTATGTTGTCGTTTCAACCATTGCCACTTGCATGCTGCTCTTCTGGCTATTGTCACTTGCGTACCCCGTTTCGTTTATTGCGCACCTGTTGCTGCTGTTTTGACCGTTATTTACCACAGTCAGTAACAATTCTTTAATCCATCTTCTCCTTACGATTTTTTAATTATGCTGTGATTTGACTTGGAGAAGAGGGTTTTTGCCTCATGACCCGATTTATTTATGCCTGATATCACCTCTGCTGTGTGCATTGATCTGCGAGGTATCGAAAATCAAATCTTGCATTTCCAAGGGCGTTTTTGGTAATTTTTGCGCTTATCGGGTTCCGATTCCTGTCTAAAGTATTCATTAAGAGAATATATAGTGCTTAGATATATAGCAAACGAATGAAAGATGGCAAATTCATGTACTATTGGGTATTCATTTTCGTTTGAACAGGGGATATTCCTGAAATTTTCTGCCCGATAAGCTAAGAATTTGCCAATTCGGGCTTTAATTTTGACCAAAACTGCCAGCAATTAAGTAAAAGGCATTAAAGTAACTTGTTGTTTGTTGCCTAGTGGCCTGTTGCCTGGTATGCCACCTAGCGGTTTGTTGTTTGGCGATTTGTTACCTTGAGATGTTGGTTTTCTATGCCGCTTCCTGAATTCGATACGGTAATATGAGCTACTATGATGAGTTCTGTATAAAATGTCGAATTCCTGCACAATTTCGTATGTGACGTAGTGCGTATTTGTACGATTTCGTATAGAACGTAGTGCACATTTGCACGATTCTGCACGGAAGATTGTGTATACCTGCGCGATTTCATGCAGAGAGTCGTGCGTGCCTATAAGGCTTCGTACAGAACGTCGAGTACCTGTAGAGTTTTGCATAGAGCATGTGTATTCCTACAGAATTTTGTATAGAAGGTCGTGTATTTTGCAAGACTATGTACGCCTACGAAACTTTGTATGGAAAGACGCGGAAACCGTAAGGTTCTTTGCGCATCCACGCACTCATGTGCGTCTATGTGATTATGTACACCAATAAGAAAGAGGCATCTTTATGAGGCTGGTATCTTGGAATGTAAACGGCTTGCGTGCCGTAATGAAAAAAGGCTTCATGGATGCCTTTAATGAACTGAATGCCGATGTGTTTGCAGTTCAGGAAACAAAGCTGCAAGAAGGACAAATCGAAATGGATTTGCCAGGCTATCACGAATACTGGAGCTATGCGCAGCGAAAAGGTTATTCGGGTACTGCGGTATTTTGCAAAGAGGAGCCAGTGCGGGTCTTGCACGAGGTGGGTGTTCCCGAACTCGATACCGAAGGGCGCGTTGTTATCTGCGAATTCGAGAAGTACTGGTTTGTGAATGTGTATACTCCTAATGCGCAAGCGGAATTGGCCCGACTTGATCATCGCATGGATTGGGACGACACGTTTCGCGCTATGTGCAAAGGGCTGGAAGAGGGTGTTCTTCCCAACGGGGAGACAGGTGCAGCTAAGCCAGTAGTAATGTGCGGCGACTTCAATGTAGCTCATCAGGAGATCGACTTGAAGAACCCCCGAACCAATCGCGGAAATCCGGGCTTTTCTGATGAAGAGCGTGAAAAGTTTACCAAGCTTCTCGATGCAGGATTCGTGGATACTTTTCGCAGCTTACACCCTGAAACAACGGGCGCTTATTCCTGGTGGAGTTATCGTTTTAATGCGCGTGCCAATAACGCGGGATGGCGAATAGATTACTTTTTAGTTAGCGAGGCTTTGCGCGAACAGGTCCAAATGGCGAATATCTACTCGGAAATTTTCGGTTCGGATCATTGTCCGGTATCTCTCGAGCTCGATATATAAATCTTCCCTTAACGTAAGAAATATGAGGACTCCCCGATGATCCTCACGGGACGCAAGATCCTGGAGTACGGCTAACAAAACGACCTATTTCGAAGCGTGCAAGCAATAGAGCTCTGTACTACAATACGGAGGTTATAAAGAGTGTCCGCTGGGTGTCTGTTAAGTGTCCGCTGGATGTAGAAAAGGCGTCCGCTGGATGTAGAAAGGCTGCCTGTCGGCTGCCCGCTAGACATCCTTTGGCTGCCCGTCGGCTGCCCGCTAGACATCCTTTGGCTGCCCGTCGGCTGCCCACTAGGCGTCCTTTGGCTGCCTGCTGGGTATCCGTTTGGTGCAGCCGTAAAATGGTAACGAAATTTAACTCACGTTTATACTCGCGTAGCAGGAAGGCAAGCGAGAAAGAAGCGGGAAGGTAATACATGTCGGAACAACTTACCGAGCCCCTTAAAGGCTCAATGGACTTAGAAAAAATCGAAGCGGGTGTTCGCATGATTCTGGAGGGAATTGGCGAAGACCCCGACCGTGAGGGCTTGTTAAAAACCCCTTCGCGGGTCGCTCGTATGTACGAGGAAGTATTTGCGGGGCTTTACGAAGATCCAGCAGTACATTTCGAAACCACGTTCGATGAACACCATGAAGAATTGGTCATTGTTCACGATATCCCGTTCTATTCCATGTGCGAACATCACCTGGTGCCTTTTTTTGGCAAGGCTCACGTTGCTTATATTCCCGCAAAAAGTGGTCGCATTTGTGGCATTTCAAAGTTAGCGCGTTTGGTAGATGCTTTCGCGCGTCGTCCTCAGGTGCAGGAACGTCTCACCTCGCAGGTCGCTGACACCCTTATGGAGCAACTTAATCCCCAGGGAGTTATTGTGATCATGGAGGCAGAACACCTCTGCATGAGTATGCGCGGCGTGAAAAAACCTGGTTCAAAAACAACTACCAGTGCAGTGCGTGGTATATTCAAAAGCAGTGCAAGTGCAGCAACGCGCGCTGAAGCGTTGTCGTTGTTAATGGGTCGTTAAGTTGCCCAAAACCGAAAGGATATTTCAATGCGTTGTGTAATTTCAGTTCTGGGTAAAGACCGCAGTGGTATTGTTGCGGCAATTTCTGGCGTGCTTGCGGAAAAGGGCGCTAACATTGCCGATATCAGCCAAACTATCCTGGATGATATTTTTAGTATGACCATGTTGGTGAAATTGGACACTGCAATTGCTGATTTCAACGAAGTCCAAGAGGCGCTCGCTAAAGCTGGTGAAGACTTGGGCGTTCAGGTTATTATTCAGCGCGAAGAAGTTTTCCAAGCAATGTATACCATTTAGTGTGATGTTCGTTGTTGTGAGCGATGCTCGGCATTACGCGTGATGCTTGCCATGGTGAGGCGCGCCCACTAATGCGTACGTGTTCGTTGTTGTGAGGCTCGTTCACTAATACGTACGTGCTCGACATCGTGCGTGGTACTCACCATTATGTATGATGCTGGCTCTTGCGTGTGATGATCGCCGATATGTATGCGCTCGTCATTGTGCACGGTGCTCGCCGTCGAGAAACAAGGTCGCAAAAACCAGATAATTTGAAAAACCAGATAATTACGAAAAGCTCCAGCCTTTAAGTGCTGGAGTTTGCTTTATAAAGGACCGAATGGGATATTTGGCCTATTATGAAAATGTTAAACAGGAAATCTATGGGGTAAATGCAAGTAAGTAAATACGAGTAATTAAATGTAAACAATTAAACGCAAACCAATCGTACGCAATTAAACGCAAGCAGCGAGCAATTTTCTTTGGTAGGCGGGTGCTTTTAACGAAAAAACACCCATGCATAGATAGTGTATTTGTTGCGTGCTATTTGCTACATACTATCTGTTGTATGCGAGGCAGCCTTTGCCTTATCTATCATTTCTAGGGGGCGCGATGAATTCTTCAGATTTGCGCGAAAGCGAGTTAAGCAGCGAAGTCGACTCGAGTATCGAAATTGATCCAGACAGCGAAATCGACTCGAATGACGAAATTGGGTCGAATGACAAAAACAACCCGAGCAACGAATACGAACTAAACAATGAAAGCGCGCCGAATCACGAAAGCGGATCGAACAACATTTCACAAGACCATCGTGAGCAGGGAAAACCTTGTCAAAAGGCAGGAGAAGCATTTGCTGCTTTTGCAGATACGATAGCTGCCTTGCGAGCTCCTGACGGTTGCCCCTGGGATCGCGAACAAACCCACGATTCAATCGCTCACAATATGATCGAAGAAGCTTACGAAGCGGTAGATGCCATCGAAAAACGTGATCTGAAGCATCTGCGTGAAGAGCTGGGCGATGTATTGCTGCAAGTGGTGTTGCAAAGCCAAATCGCTGCGGATGCCGGGGAATTTGACGTGGCTGACGTTTGCCTAGACGTGAATGAAAAAATGATTCGACGTCATCCTCATGTCTTCGGCTCGGTGCACGCTTCCTCGGCAAATGAAGTGCTGGATATTTGGGATAAGGTAAAAACAGGGGAACGCAACGCCGCTAACGAGAGCTTGCTTAACGACGCGGCTAACGATGGCTTGCTTAACAATGCAGCCGACGAGAACTTGCTCGACAAAGAAGCAAAACCTGAAGGTTTGCTTGATAGTGTTCCTGTTAGTTTCCCCGCACTCATGCAGGCGAGCAAAATATCGCGCAAGGCAGTGTCGGCGGGTTTTGAATGGGATACTGTTGATGATGTGTGGGCAAAAGTCGAGGAAGAGATTGCCGAATTCAAACAGGCTTGTGCCGAAGGAGACCCCACTTCAAAAGAACTTGAATTTGGGGATGTGCTCTTTACCTTGGTAAATGTTGCTCGAAAGGAAAAAATAGATCCCGAAACAGCTCTTCGTGCTACCTGTCGGAAGTTTCGTGATAGGTGGGCCTTCATGGAGGGGGCTGCGTGGGCTTTAGGCAAACATATCGAAGACTTATCTATGGATGAGTTGCAAGAACTGTGGGACCAGGCAAAACGAGGTTAGTGTGACTAAGATCTATTCTCATAGTGTGCGTCTTTCTGGACTGAACGCAGGAACAAGCATCAACTTAGAAAACGTTCAAAAAAGCACCTCGTCAGCAAGCTGTTCAAATAAAACAAGCTGTTCAGACAAGGCGCTATGCTCGGAAAAAGTGTCACGTTCTGATAAGGCACTTTGCTCAGATAAGGCGTTATATTCAGACAAGGCAATACATTCGGATGAAGCGCTACGTTCAGATAAAGCAATAGACATAGTGGATGCTTTCTGTGTATTACAAAAAGGCTTTACCGATCAGTTTGTGTATTACGACAAAGAGTGTGTTAACCGATATATGGGACTTGGGCGTTGTATCGCTATTCCTTCCCTCGAAAGCGCCGATTTTATCTTGCAGGGTGATGAAACCTGCTATCCCATCATGTTTTCTTTCAATCGTTTCGATGCCTCGAACCCGAAACCGGCAGATGACATGATGGCATCTTTTCCAAAGGTGCGTCTTATGGTTCCAGAATTGGTGCTAATCGAAAATGAAAAGGGATCGTTTTTACAGGTCAATAGCTTAGGACCGGTGTATTCTGGCCGCGTCAATCGATTTATTCGTCACATTCTCCAGGCAAAATCACGCACCCATCGAGACATGTCATACACGCTTAGCCTTGATTCGTTTGAAGATTGGCAGCGTGTTATGGATTGCGGACTGGAAAAAATTCGCACACATCGCATCGAAAAATTTGTTCCTTCGAGACGAATTTATCTTAAAACTGATCAGCCCTTTTCGTCGAAGGATCTGTTGGTTAATCTCATCGATGGTGATGCGCGCGGGTGTGTTTTTATGTATCGCTATGGGGATGTATTCTTTTGCGGTTGCACGCCTGAACTGCTGGTACGCAAGGAAGGCACCACAGTGGAGAGCATGTGTTTAGCGGGCACTACATCATGTGGCGAAACCGAAGCTGAAAAAGAAGAGCGCGCTCAAGCCTTGATGGCGGACGATAAAAACAGACGTGAACATGAATTCGTAGTGAGCTTTATGCGCGATGTATTTGGGCGTAATTGCTATAACGTTTCAATCCCTCGAAATCCTTCAATTAAAGCGCTTCGACACGTGCAGCATCTATGTACGCCCGTTTCTGCACAGGTAATGGAAGGACGTTCGTTGTTGTCGCTTGCTAGTCAACTGCATCCTACCCCTGCGCTTTCGGGAACACCTGTTGGCGAAGCTATGATGACCTTACGTGAAGCAGAATCGTACAACCGCGGATTTTTTGGTGGCGCCATTGGGTATGTTGATGGCGCGGGCGACGGAGAATTTTCCGTGGCGATTCGCTCTGGAGTGTTTGATGGTGAAGCTGGTTGGCTTTATGCAGGATGTGGGGTTGTGGAAGGGAGCAATGCTCGCGATGAGTTTGAAGAGATCGACCTTAAATTAAAAACGATTTTAAGTGCGTTTAGTGCGCCTCAATAACGCTTCAAGAGACTTGAACAATAAAGGTGGTAGAGGAATATGGACAAAGCAGAACAACTGGGACTCTATATCGGATCGTTTTTCGATGAATTGATTCGTTTGGGAGTTCGCGATGTGGTGGTAAGCCCAGGATCACGTTCGACTCCTCTCGCTATGGTTGCCCATGAAGCTCATAAACGTTTCGGAGCAACTTTTCGGCTTTATGTTGATGTCGATGAGCGTGGTGCGGGCTTTTTTGCGTTGGGACTTGCAAAGGCAAGTGGCCGTGCGGTAGCGCTTATTTGTACATCGGGAACTGCGGTGGCAAATTACTATCCTGCGGTTCTTGAAGCAGAAACTTCTCGTGTGCCTCTTATTGTTCTAACAGGAGATCGCCCAGCGCGTCTGCAAAAACTGGGAGCTCCTCAAACCTGTGATCAGGATAAGGTGTATTCCGATCATGTGAGACGGTTCTTCAGCATGGCTGCGCCGAGTACTGAAGAAAAAGACTTGGCCTATATTCGTCAAGTTGCACGAGAATTGGTAGCTTGCGCCGCCCCTGGGACAGCGGCAGCATCAGTGGTGCATGCAAATTTTCCCTTCGATGAGCCACTGGTGCCTCCTATTGATCGAGATGACCTATTCTCCTTTGGACGTATCGAAGGTGGCGATGTGCTTCCCGGTATTATTCGTTCTGATCGGTCTCTTTCGGTGCAGGATGCCGATGTGTTAGCGCAATACTTGGAGAATCATAAAGTTATTGTTCTTGCGGGCGAGGGAACTTTCTCGATTGCAGCTCTACAGGATCAGGCGCGACGTGATCGAGAGGCGCAAGCACTTCTTGTGTTCAGCGAGCGCTTCGATGCACCGCTTTTAGCCGATCCTCTCTCACAACTTCGTTCCTATGGTCATCCTGCGGTGATATGTGGGTATGACCAAATTATGAATTCGCCTGATATGCCCGAATTTGAGGTGGTCATTCGTTTCGGGCGCTATCCAGTTTCCAAGCGCGCCGCTCAGGCAATAGAATCACTGCGTCCTGCTCAAATTGTGGTTGACGTGCAAGAATCGCGTGATTTCAACGCGCAAACAACTACCTTTGTTGCCGCCAATCCTCTCGATTTCGTGGTGGCTCTTTTGGAAGCAGTGTCGTACAACTTAGACGAAATGCCTGATGAACAGTCGCATCTTCCTCTCAATATTCAGGAATGGGGAATGTTGGATCGCGATCGTTCGGAACGTATTTTGGCATCCAACTTGGCAGAGGACGACTCTTTTGAAGGCGCGTATGTGCAGGCGCTTTTACAGGAGATTCCAGCAGAGTCGCTTCTTTTTAGCGCCAACAGTATGGCGATTCGAGCAGTGGATGAGTTTTACTTTACGCGCGGAAAACGGCTTACCGTATTGGCGAATCGCGGTCTTAACGGCATTGATGGTACGGTATCGAGTGCGCTTGGCGCAGCGCAAGAATTTAAGCAGACGGTATTTTTAACGGGAGATTTGACGTTCCTGCATGATATGAATGCCTTAGCGCTTCAGGAAGAGATGCTCTTGCAAGAAAAGGAAGGGATGCATCGACCAAGTATCGTCATCGTGTTGCTAAACAATCAAGGGGGCGCAATTTTTGATATGCTGCCCCAACAATCAAAGGAGGCATATTTCGAGCGACTCTTCCTTACGCCGCAGCATGTTGATTTTTGTGCTGTAGCTCAGGCGTTTGGCGTTCCGGCAACAAAGGTAGCTACGGTAGAGGATTTCCGTAGAGCGCTGACAAAGAATTTCGAAGTGCCCGGCATTTCGCTTGTTGAAGTTACAGTGCCTTTGCAAGGGGTGAAAGAGCGCTATGGACGCTACCGATAATTGGGTGGAGATGCCTCAGGTAGGCTCGTTTACCTATAAGAAGTGCTCCTACTTTTATCAACGCTGGGGCGATCCCGAGCGACCGCCTTTGGTCTTGCTTCATGGATTTATGCAGTCTTCGACAAGTTGGGAGCCAATTGCTGCTTCGCTCAAGCTCCATTTTTGCGTATATGCAGTTGACTTTATAGGGCATGGACTGAGCAGCAAGTCAAAAAACCCAGCACGTTATACCTATGAAGACATGGCAGCTTCGATAGATTATTTCTTGCGTAAGGTGGTTTGTCGCCCTTCCGATTCGGCGAGCAATCCCTCCAATTTGGCAAACAAAATTTCCCGAAGGGTGACGAGTAAACCCTCCAAAAGGGCGGTGAGTAAGCCCTTCAAAAAGACGGTAAGTAGACTCTCCAAAAGGGCGTTTCCGTTATTAAAATCGCTGAGAAAATCTTCTGGCGATTGTGCTGGCGAACAGAGCGTTCGTGTACATGTGGTGGGGTATTCCATGGGTGGACGCATTGCGCTTGCACTTATGAAAACAAGCTGTGATGTTTTGGCGTCCGTCATCTTGGAAAGCTGTAATCTTGGATGTGCGACCGACGGGGAACAGCAGGAAGCAGCAAAAAGAAACAGCGCTTGGGTAAATCGAATTCGCAAAGAAGGTATGGAAGAATTCGTGAACTATTGGGAAACTCTTTCTCTTTTCGAAACGCAAAAAGAACTGGGATTCGACAAGATACTTCATTTTTCGCGTGCAGCAAACGACCCTGAATGCATGGCACTTTGCTTGGAAGGCGCAGGTAAGCAGGCGATGCCTCTAAGTGGTGAAACTCTAACAAATATAAAAAAGGCTATTGCATCTCAACGAGACGAAAAGCGCTTCCAGACCGCTACGACCAAGCAGGATGAAACACGCTCTCAGGCGAATGATTCTGAAGCGGATTCAAGAAAAGGCATTCCTGTTTTATATATCTACGGGGACAAAGATGAAAAAAGCACTTTGGTTGCTCAGAAGCTCTCTGCGGTTGGAGCTTCTGTTTCTGCAATTAACGTAGGGCATAACGTACATTTAGAGGCCCCAATGCTTTATCTTAGAGAGATACAAAACTTTTTGGTGGGGATAGATCAGACCCTTTGGGACTAGCTAGTTTCTCTGTGCGTCAGCAAAGGGGGCCTATCTGGAGCTAGTTGTTATAGAAAGGAATAGGTATGAGCAACTTTCCCTGGGTAAAGGGTAAGGAATACGATGAAATCATTTATGAGACTTATGATGGCATCGCAAAGATTACGATCAACAGACCTGAATGTCGTAATGCTTTCACTCCGAAAACCAACATAGAGATGTACGATGCGTTTTCTATCGCACGCGATGATGCTTCTATTGGTGTAATTATTCTGACGGGCGCAAATCACGATGGCCGTCCTGAAGACCAAGCCTTCTGTTCAGGAGGAGATCAAAAGAAGCGCGGCAACGGTGGCTATGTGGGCGAGGATAACATTCCTCGTTTGAACGTACTTGATCTGCAGCGCTTGATTCGTGTGGTACCTAAGCCTGTTATTGCTATGGTGAATGGATACGCTATTGGTGGCGGCAATGTTTTGAACTACCTTTGTGATCTTTCCATTGCGGCAGAAACTGCAAAATTCGGTCAGACGGGACCTCGCGTGGGTAGTTTTGATGGTGGTTACGGAGCTTCGTATCTTGCGGCCATGGTTGGCCAGAAGAAAGCGCGAGAAATATGGTATTTATGCCGTCAGTACACAGCGCAAGAAGCCTTGGATATGGGCATGATTAACAAGGTAGTTCCTTTTGATCAGCTCGAAGAAGAATGCGTTTCTTGGGCTCGTGAAATGCTGGCGTTATCGCCTACCGCTTTGCGCTTCCTCAAGGCATCTTTCAATGCGGCAACTGATGGCTATGCGGGTATTCAACAGCTCGCAGGTGATGCTACTTTGTTGTATTACACCACCGATGAAGCAAAAGAAGGACGCGATGCGTTTAAGGAAAAGCGCAAGCCAGACTTCCAGCAATTCCCTAAGTTTCCGTAGGATTGTGCGCGGAGTATTGAGCGACTAAAGCACGCAGAAGGCCAGCAAAGGCTGGCAAGCTTTTTTGAGGAAGTGAACTCACCATGATTACGCACCTGTCCGAATGGGCAAAACGCAAACCGCAGGCACCGTTTTTTTGCGTTCAGGGCGACAAGCAATCTATTGAATATTCGTACCGTCGGGCGCATATAGCAGCTGCTGCTCTTGCACGCGAGCTGGAACGCTACGGTATGACCGCTAATGGAACCCTTGCGTGCACTATGTATAACGGCACCGAGCTTGTTTTGCTTTCTTTGGCAGCAGCGTATGGTGGGTATACGCTTGCTCTTTTGAACCCCCGTCTTTCAGCAGACGAACGTCAGCTTCGTTTGGTAGAGCTGGAAAATGCAACGGGCGAACATGGTATGGATGTATTAACCAATCAGACGGTTAATCGCCTGCTCATTGATGCTACGGGATTCGATGCAACAGGTTTCGGCTTGCTGCCTGATGATGCCGCTGTTTTAACCAGACTTCAAGTTGAATTGGAGCAGACCGTACAGCGCTATCAAGAGCGCTTTGATGGCGACAATGCGGGGCTTGTTATGTTTACTTCAGGTTCTTCGGGTACACCCAAAGCTGCCTTTTTGACCTGGAATTCTTTGATGGGCTCTGCTGCTGGTGCTAATGAAGTTTTGAGGTATGAGGAACATGGGGTGTGGCAAATGGTTCTGCCCCTGTGTCATGTGGGCGGTTTCCAGATATTAGTTCGCACCCTTTTAAGTGGCAACACCTTTATCGTATACGAACGCTATCAGCCTCAACGCATTTTGAACGATGTGCTCAGTTTTCGTGTTACCCATATTTCGGTCGTGGATAAGATCTTGGCCGATTTGCTCGAACATGATCGAGATCGTGTCATAACTAAATATGACTGCATTCTTTTGGGCGGTGCCGAACTTAACGACAAAACCATTCACAAAGCGTTGAAGGCAAAGGCGAAAGTGTTTGCCAGCTACGGCATGACAGAAACCGCAAGTCTTATTGCTGCAGCGCCAGTGACGCGTAATTTTGATGGGGCACTGCAAGTGCTTCCTGGCTATGACGTGCGCATCATGCGTCCCGATGAAGATGGCATTGGGCAGCTGCATATTGCCGGTCCTGGTGTTTTTGAAGGGTACCTCAATGCGCGCAAGGCATCGAGTGTGGATGGCTATTTCGTCACGGGCGATCGCGCTTCGCTCGATCGTAATGGGCATCTTCTAGTTTATGCGCGCACTGAAGATTTGATTATTTCAGGCGGCGAAAATATCTACCCCGCAGAAATTCGTGAGGTACTGTTAGGCATTCCTGGCGTAAAAGACGCCTATGTGTTTGGTACCGCTGACGAGACGTGGGGTTATAGACCCGTTGCGTTTGTTGAAGCGGATTATTCGGCTGCTGCCATTGCTCATGACCATGAGGCAATGGGGCTTACTCAAGACGAAACAGGAATCGAAGCAGCAAGCTGCCCGCAAGAATTTGCTCATATGATTCATCGTTATTTAGATGATCATATGTCCAAACTCCATCATCCCAAACATATTTTGGTTTTGGACGCATTCCCGCTTACCGTGGCGAGCAAGGTTGATCGTATTGCGCTCAAACAGCTCTACGACAAGCGAATCGATATTAAGCGTTTGAGTCTTTATCGCATCAAGCAGCCCTTTACGGTACCGGTCAAAACTCCTAAGGCAACCATTACTGAACGTGAATCGTTTTTTGTGGAAGTTGAAGATTGGGCGGGGCGCATTGGTATTAGCGAATGCGTTTCGTTTAAGACAAACTGGTACTTGCCCGAGACTATTGAAGAAGATTTCCGGGTGGTAAGGGATGTCATTGCGCCTATCGTGTTAGGGGAACGCTACATTCATCCTTCCCAGGTGTCCCGTTCGCTTGCGACGTTTGCGGACTTGGCTCGCTATCCAATGGCTAAGGCAGCCGTGGAGCCTGCTTTATGGGATCTGTACGGCAAAATCGTTGGCAAGCCCCTTTCAAAGTTGATCGGCGGTTCCAATCAAGAAAAGATTCTAGGCGGTGCCGTGATTGGGCTGGGTACTGCCGATGAAGTATGCGCTCAGGTAGATGCTGCTGTTCAAGCAGGCTATACGCGCGTAAAACTTAAAGTTAAACCCGATACCGTATTGGCTTGCGTGGAGGCTATTAGAAAGGCGCATCCTGACCTGATTATCATGTTGGACGCTAACCAGTCTTTTGATGAATCAAATCTGGATATCCTGCGCAAGCTTGACGAGTTTGATATTGCCTGTATTGAAGAGCCCTATAATCCCTCATTCGTTCCTCGTAACGGGGACACGAACCTGTTTGCGCGCTTGTCCGATTTGCAGGAGCACATCAAAACACCGGTGTGCTTAGACGAATCGGTTGTGACAGCTCAGGATATGGAAGAAGCAATGGATTTTGATAACTTGAAGTGCTATGCGCTTAAGGTGGCGAAATTTGGTGGTATTCAACCTACGCTTGACTTCTATAAATGGGCAAGAGAGCAAGGCAAAGTAACTTGGATGGGCGGCATGTTTGATACGGGTGTTTCCAAGCGTATGCATGCGGCATTCGCTACCTTACCAGGAATGGATTTGCCAGCCGATGTTTCGGATTTCACTGAATATTTTGAGCACGACACCGCTTTGCCTCCTTTGCAGCTACAGGAGGGAGAATTGGTCTTGAATACGGTTGACCATCCTGCAGGTTTGGGTTGCGTGCTTGATAAAGATTATTTACGTTCAGTATTGGTTGACGAAGTGACCATCGCTAAGGACTAGCTATTATTTGTCCTATAACCCAAATATTTTTGATCTTATGTTTTGTCGAAGAGGTGCGGATATAATTGCACCTCTTTTTCTTTGTGATTTGTTGTAAGGATTAAGCTTGCGATTCGTATGGCGAAATCTCGCGCAAATTCCGAAATAAATTACAAAAACGTTAAACAATGTTTCAAGTTTGCTAAATAAATCACGTTTGTTCTCGTATCATTACGTATTACAGATATTTACAAAGGTTTTCCTTTTGTCATACGTAAAACAACAGCGTCGCTATTTCCCCCGAGCGCTCATGTTTTGTGAATATCTGCCACACAAGAAGTAAACCATGCGTAAAGGACACAAACAGTGATTGAGTTCGGTGCTTTTCTGACGGCGTTAACGGGCAGTCCAGTATTGGTGATTGTGTTATTGCTTACGTTGGGGGCGACGGTAGTGAATGGTGCAACTGATGCACCTAATGCTATTGCTACCGTGGTGGGAACACGCAGTATGTCACCTGGTGCTGCAATCATCATGGCGGCAATCTGTAACTTTATTGGTTTGCTTGCGGTTACCACCATTGGTGCTGCGGTTGCAAAAACCATCTTCACTATGGCAAATTTCGGGGGAGATAACGAAGCGGCTTTGCTTGCACTGGCGGCGGCTATGGTTGCCGTTATAGCCTGGGGCGTTATCACGTGGATTTTTGGTATCCCCACTTCGCAGAGCCATTCCTTAATTGCTGGCATCACCGGTGCTGCCATTGCTCTTCAAAATGGTATTGGCGGCGTTAACCCAGATGAATGGGTTAAGGTTTTGTATGGTTTAGTAATTTCAACAGGCTTAGGCTTTTTCTGTGGCTGGCTTTTTACCAAGATGATCGAATTTTTTGCGAAGGGAATCAATCGCAGAAAGTCGGCAAACTTTTGGCATTGGGCACAAATTCTTGCGGGTGCTGGCGTGGCGGTAATGCACGGTGCTCAAGACGGTCAAAAATTCTTATCAGTAAGTATGATGGGCATCATGCTATGCATGGGAATGGGCACCGAAACGGGTGACGTGGCATTTCCTATGTGGTTGGTAATTCTCTGCGCTGCCACCATGGGCTTAGGCACTGCTATTGGTGGTAAGAAGATTATCAAGAGTGTTGGTATGGATATGGTAAAGATGGAGCCCTATCAAGGATTCGCTGCTTGTTTGTCCGCCATATTCTGTATCGGTTTAGCTAATGGCACTGGTATGCCCGTGTCTACTACCCACACCAAAACAACTGCCATCATGGGCGTGGGCGCCTCGAAACGTTTGAGCAATGTGAAGTGGGGTAAGGCGGGCAATATGGTGCTCGCGTGGGTTCTTACGTTCCCGGGTTGCGGCGTCATAGGATACGTGTTGGCGAAAGTGTTTCTGTTGTTTTAGGCCCTTGGGCCCCTGTGGCCTTTCCGAAAAAAATGTACCGAGGGTGGGTACGAAAATACAAAAACATACCCCCCTGGGTGGGTATGTTTTTGCAAGGTAAAATTATCGAATAAATCCAGGTAAACAGGCCATTTATCCAAAAAAATGTAGCTATTTTGATGATTTCGTGATGCAAAGTTGTTAAGATTGCATCTGTATTCTGTTTTGGACAACTGCGCCCAAAATGCGTAGTTGTTTTCATTAGCTGAAAGCAGAGGGTTACTTACAGCTAATCAAATAAACCATTTTAGGTTTTTGTCGGAAAGGTAGATGGTATGTCGTTTTTGGGTCGTCACTCATCGGGTATGAGTACCTCCCGTAAACCCTGGGGTGGGCACAACAAATCAAAGCAGGGGAAGCACAATGCTGCTTTGATTAACGCCCAAAATAACCTCACGGGGGGGGGCACTTCTAAGCAAGTAAGCGCCGCGGTAAGAACTTTTACACGCAACAATGCAGGTAAAGTTGGAGCGGTACTAACTGCACTCCTCGCAGTAATTTTGGCTGTTTCGTTGGCTATGCCGGCGAATGCAGCAGATCTTAAGGGAAATACGGTTGTTGACCCGGATACGACCAATGTTTGGACGGATTACACGCGACCGGGTGGCCAGCCGTCTACGCAGAACGTGGGCCGCATCTGGACCGACAAGAGCGTATTCGATAATACGTACGCATTCAAAAACGAAGACAATGCCGGCTTGAGTGGGCAGACGATTGGAAAGGGCGACTCCGACTTCCTCGTGAGCCTGTCTGCGCTTTCGTCTACTTCGAACCTCAAAGAGATGGTCAAAACCAGTCAGCCGCTCGATATCGTGCTAGTTCTCGATACCTCTGGTTCCATGAGCGGCAGCAAGATGACCAATCTCAAGAACGCTGCCAATAGCTTTATTGATGCGACGGCTGAGAACAATCGCGGGCTTGAACAGGATCAGCAGACGCGTCTTGCAATTGTTCAGTTTGCAAGCGGCGCGGACACGCAGCAGCAGTTGAACTATGTAACCGACCAAAACGCTCAGCAATACAAGAACACTATCAACCTTTTCAGCGCAAATGGCGCTACTTATGCTGAAGAAGGCTTGCAACAAGCACAGAATGTGCTCGATCAAAACGGGCGCGCTGACGTGCAACAGATCGTCATCTTTTTCACCGATGGCGAGCCGAACCATGGGAATGGTTTTGACAACGAAGTTGCTGCCGATGCAGTCAACACTGCCCATGAGATGAAGCAGGGCGGGACCATCATCTATGCGATTGGCGTTATGAACGGGGCCGACGCATCAGTGACCGACGACGACGGCTTCAACGAGTACATGAATGGCGTTTCCAGCAATTATCCCAATGCAACCGCAGAGGGCAAGAATTGGGAGATATTTGATTGGAGCACCTATTACAACACCACCTTCGGCGAGCGCGCCGAGGGTGACTACTACAAGGCTGCTTCCGACCCGGATTCAATCGAAGAGATCTTTGATGAGATTTCCGATGAGGTCCAGCAGGGTGTTGGCTCCGGCTCCCCCATCGAGGAGAACACCCAGCAGGGCAACACCGATACCTATCACTTCGAGGGTCAGGTTGAAGGCAACGAGATATATGGCCCGGCCAACCTTTCCGATTTGGTGGTGACCGTCGAGCGTAGCGATGACCTCGCTACAGGCGACAAGATCACCGTGACGCTTCCCGCCTCGCTGCTGCCCATGCGTCACTATGACGTGGACACCGACGCTGGCACCATGACCGTGTCGCAGGCATACCCCGTCCGCCTGTTCTACGGCGTGAGCCTCAAGGCGGACGCGAAGACCGCGCTCGGCAACCCGACGAGCGAGGCATACGCAGACATCGTTGCGTCCCAGGCGTCCGACGACGGTACTTCTATCGACTTCTATTCCAACAGCTTCACCAAGGGCGCTGCCGATGGTTCCACCACGGCGTCCTTCTCTCCCAACGCGGGCAACAAGTTCTACTACTACACGCAAGACACGACGCTCTACACCAATCCGGAGTGCACAACTGAGGCGAACTGGTATACCGCCAGAAACGCCAACACGCTCTACTACAAGGACGTGTACTGGGTCCAGACCGGAAACGGCAACGGGGCGCGCGAGGTGACCGACGGCTACGGCACCGTGACGAGCGGTACCGCCGAGTGGAACGCTATCGTGAGGCCGTACCAGGGCGATGCGTACTACATCCCCGCGAACACCCAGCGCACGGAGCGCCCGCATACCCTGACGGATGGTAAAGACGCTAACGCTACCGGCACGGCGGCTAACGTCCTGAACCCGTCGTGGACCGAGGCCGGCGATGTGACCCAGGCGCTCGGCAACAACGGCAAGCTGTCGTTCGAGAAGCCCGGTTCGCTCGAGATCAAGAAGAATGTCGATTGGGGCAACGCTTCCGATCAGACCAAGCAGGAAAAGAACACCTTCACGTTTGACATCACGGCCAACGTCCCAACAGGTGAGGGCGAGGCAACCGAGGCCCTTACCGGTACCTACAACTACTACGTTGGCGATTCTGACACTGCCGCCGGCCAGGTGACGTTCAACAACGGCTCGGCAACGCTGACCGTTACCGGCGGAACAACGGTCCGCATCGACGGGCTTCCCGCTGGCACGACGTTTACCGTGACCGAGCAGGGCGTCGGCCAGAACGGCTGGACGGTGACAGACGCCACGAGCCAGGAGGATGCCGAGAACACCAGCACCACGGACGGTATGGTGACCGGCACGATCCCCGCCGGCTCGCAGGCATCGCTCACGTTCAGCAACACATACCATGCGGATGAGGTGGGCCTCAACACCAACACCACACTCAAGGTTCAGAAGAACCTCGAGGGCCGCGATTGGCGCGACACCGATGAGTTCACGTTTGAGATCGATGGCTTGGGCAACACGGCTGGAACTGACGTTACCACGCCTGAGCCCGCTGGCACCACCATCACAGTGAACAGCCAGACTCCGGACCACACGGCCTCCTTCGGCGACATTACCTTCACGATGCCGGGCGAGTACCGCTACAGTATCGTTGAGGACAACGACACCAATCCTATTGCGGGCATCGACTATTCGGGTGCCTTCTACCGTGTGGTAGTCACGGTGACGGACAACGGTACGGGCAACCTGGAGGTTTCCAACGTTGCCATCGAACAGCGCACTAACGATGACGGCGTGGAGAATGACCCTGCCGTTGCGGTTCAGGGCGACACGGTGACTTTCGTCAACAAGTACGATGCTGACGGTGGCACCACCAACATTGACGGCACCAAGGACTATACCGACAACGTGGGCGGCAACCCCATCAACGCCGACAAATTCACCTTCAAGATTGAGGCGCTTGGTGGCTATGACACCGACAACCCGCAGACCAACCCGTATACCTATGGCGTAGACGAGGTCCCGCTGCCTGCAGGGTCCGATGAGGCGAGCCACTCCAAGACCGTGTACAACACGGGATACAGTTTCACCTTCGGCACCATTGCCTTTGATGGCGGTGACCTTGGTCGCACCTACGAGTACAAGGTGACCGAGCTCGCCCAGAACAAGGATGGTCAGGCCGAAGCGGGCATGACGTATGACAAGACTGAGCACACCGTCAAGGTGACGGTGACGGAGGTCAGTGACGATGACGGTACGCACATAGTAGCGACGCCGGATATTACTCCCCAAGAACTCAAGTTTACTAACACCTACGATCCGGCCGATGCTACCTTGACGGGCAACGACGCCATCCACGGCACGAAGACGCTTACTGGCCGCGACATGAAAGCTGGCGAGACCTTCTACTTCCAGCTGAAGGCAACGAATGCCAACGCTCAGAGCGTGCTGCCTAACGCCCAGACGGTTAAGGTGACGAGCCTTACCGACGGTTCTGCCAACTTCGACTTCGGTGAGATGTCCTTCTCCAAGGTGGGCAAGTATACGTTCACGGTAAATGAGGTTGCCGATGAGAACGGCACCGAGACCACCAACGGCTCCGGCATGATCTACGACAGCAACATTTGCACCGTGACGGTCGACGTGACGGACAACCATGACGGCACGCTCAAGGCCGATGTGACCTACAGCAACAGCGCACACAGCTCGGTGGCTGACAAGGCTCAGTTCAACAACACCTATGAGGCGTCCATGAACTACGGCGCCGAGGGTGCTGGCGGCATCGTGGTGACCAAGACGCTCAACAACCGCTCCGAGGCTAAAGGGACCTTCCTCTTCACCATCACGGGTGAAACCGAGGAAGACACCGCCAAGCTCCATGAGGAGGACCTCGAGTTCACCCATGGGATCCTGACGCCTGGTGTTCCTAATGAGATGGAGAAGCTGCAGCAGCTGACCTTCGATGAGACGGACGCTGGCAAGACCTACACGTTCTTCGTCGACGAACTTGAGGACAGGCTTGCAGGTAACAAGCCCCTCACGGATCTCGAGGGCGTCGACTTCGACCAGTCCCAGTACCGCGTTGACATTCAGGTGCTGGACAACGGCAACGGCACCATGCATACCGTCACCACGGTGACGAAGACCATGAACAAGGACGGCTCGGTTGCGAATGAAGTTGTGTGCGACCACTTGGATTCCGCGTCTGATGGCTATACGGCTCCGAAGTTTGGCTTCGTGAACGATTACAACCCCGATCCGGCTGTGGTTGGCGGCAGCGCTGACGCGAAGATCCAGGTGACCAAGACCGTTGAGGGTGCGGATTCCGCGACGGACTACACCTTCACGCTTACGCTCGTGGAGCAAGACAAGGCTCAGTACATCGAAGGTCTGAGCGACGGCAAGCTTGAGGTTTCCACCAACGGAACCATTACCGAGGGCGATTCCAAGACGGTCGAGTTCGGTGAGCTCAAGTTCACCAAGGCCGGCTCTTACGGCTTTACGGTGACCGAGAAACAGCCTGCCGAGGATGCCGGCTGGACGTTTGACGATGCGGATGGCGACGGCTTTACCGACACGCACCATGTGGAGATTGTTATTACCGACAAGAACGCCGATGGTAAGTACGACGGCAAGCTCTATGTTGAGAGCGTGACGAGCGATGCTGGTTTGGACCAGCCGGTTCAGATCACCAACAGCTATAAGACTGACCCGGTGGTTGTGGGCGGCGAAGATGCCGAGCAACAGATCACCGTTCAGAAGAGCGTGACGGGCGATAACACCGCCGCGGACGCTGAGTTCAACTTCCAGCTTGAGCCGGTGGTGGACGACACCAACACCGAGGATGTGTGGCGGGCCAATGTTGAGGCTGCGGAGGATGGCTTCGAGCCGAAGACCACCATTACCGGTGGCGTGACCACCGACGCTTCCAAGACCGCTACGTTTGGCGGTATCAGGTTCAAGGCTGCGGGCGACTATACCTTCAAGGTGACCGAGGTTGAGGGCACCGACGACCAGGCCGATCCGAGTGGCTGGACCTATGACGGTCACGAGGCTCTCGTGACGGTCCATGTGACGGACGACGGTGAGGGCAAGCTCAAGGCAACGGTGAGCTATAACAACGACGATGCCACCACGGATGCGGACAAGGCCGTTGACAACGCCGCTGCGTTCACCAACTCCTACAGCACGAGCAGCACGAATGCGGACACTGGTTCTGCCGATGTCCAGCTGACCAAGGTGCTCGAGGGCAAGGCATGGGAAGGCGACAGCTTCATGTTCCAGATTGCAGCGGACAAGAGCAACTCTGACGCCCCGATGCCCGAGGAAACTGAGGTAACGGTTTCCACGCCTACGGGCAAGGACGACAACAACAACGACCAGGCGACGTTTGACTTCGGCAGCATCACCTTCGATACTCCGGGCACCTACGTCTACAAGGTGACCGAGGTTAAGGGCAACAACGCTGGCATAACCTACTCTAAGAACGAGGCGACCATCACCATCACGGTGACGGACAACCACGACGGCACGCTGAGTGCTGGCGTGACCATCGCCAACAACGTGTTCACCAACACCTACGCCAGCGAGCTTGACTACGCTGAGGGCGGCGGCCTCGAGATCGTCAAAACATTCGAGAATGCCACCATGCGCGGGTTCAGCTTCACGGTGACGCCGAAGGATCAGGCATCCGCTGACAAGCTCGGCATCGACATGGCAGGTGAGACCTTCACCACTAAGCCGGGTGAAACGGTTGGCGACGACAATGCATCGCACGCTGAAGTTGCTGTGCTCGACGCAGCAGCTGAGGCCAAGTTCACGCAGGACGACGCTGACGACACCTATACCTACACGGTGCAGGAGACCGCAGGCTCGGAGGCTGGCGTTACCTACGACGACACCGAGTACACGGTGACCATCATCACTGCGGATGACGGTCAGGGCGGCATCAAGGTGACCACCACGGTTACCGATGGTGCAGACTACAACAAGTCCTACGTCTACGACAACGACGATGCGACCGAGAACCAGACGGCAGTGGTTCCGTTCACCAACACCTATAAGGCGACGGGCGAGCTGGGCGGCAACGGTGCTGTGAGCATCAACGCTACCAAGACACTTACCAACCGCCCGATGGTCGACGGTGAGTTCAAGTTCAACGTGACCAACACTAACGATCCGAACGAAGCGGTGGTTGCCACCGGCACCAACGATGCCAACGGCACCATCAACTTCAGCGCTATCAACTACAGCATCGATCAGATGCTTAAGGACGTGGATAACGGTCTGGCAACGCCGAGCGTCGTAGAGGGCAAGGACACCTTCACCTATACCTATAAGGTGACGGAGGATACTGACAGCCTGGACGATGGCGTGAGCGCAATCGACGCCGCTGGCTTCCAGCTCACCGTGACGGTGACCGATAATGGCAACGGCACGCTGGGCATTGTCGTAGCGTACCCGGATGGCGGCGACGGCCTCACCTTCCGCAACACCTACGGTGAGGATGACCAAGGTAAGGTGACGCTGAACATCAACGGCACCAAGACGCTTGACGTCCAGTCGGGCAACAACGCGCCTAGCATCGAGGGCAAATACACCTTCACCCTGACCGGCTCCGAGGGCGCACCGATGCCCGCCACGACCGAGGCGCATAACGACGCCTCCGGCAATGTGACCTTCGGCGACATCACCTTCACCATGGAGAACGTCTTCGGTGATACAGGTGTTCAGGAAGCTGCGGCGGCAGACGAGAACGCTGCGGATGTAGGTAACGACGAAGAAGCTGTAGACAGCGAAGCTTCTGGAGAATCCGGCGCTGTTTCAAATGAGGCTGATGTTGATGCTCAGTCTGCTACACGCACCAAGGAGTTCACCTACACGGTGACAGAGTCTGGCAACGTCTCCGGCGTTGACAACGACACCGAGACCTCCAAGACCTTCATGGTCACGGTGACCGATAACGGCGACGGCTCGCTTTCTGTGGAGTCCAACCCCGCTCAGGGCGCACTCTTCTCGTTCACCAACACCTATAATGTGGATCTTGAAGAATCTTCGCCTACTGGCGAGGGTGGCATCACGATCACCAAGAACCTTGATGGCCGTAACCTGAACGATGGTGAGTTCACTTTCGAGTTGGTTGACCAGAACAACACGGTAGTGGCTACGGGCACAAACGACGCTAACGGTACCGTTGAGCTTGACACGGTGAAGTTTACCGAGCCTGGCAACTTCACCTACACCATACGAGAGGCGAAGGGTAGCTTAGGCGGTGTTGACTATGACGCTGTTCAGTACAAGGCTACCGCAACAGTGACCGACAATGGCGACGGCACGCTCAAGGTCGAGTGGAGCTTTGCTGACGCATCGAATAATGGACTTGGAGAGAATGCAAGCATCACCTTCAACAACACCTATACCGCTCAACCCACCAGTGTTTCGCTTGGTACCGGTAAGCTGATTGAGGGTCGTGCTCTTGCGGCAGGTGAATTCACCTTCAAGCTGACAGATGCTGATGGCAACGAAATAAGCACTGCTACCAATGAAGAAAACGGTGCCGTAACGTTCGACACCATCACCTACGACACGCCTGGTGATTACACGTACACCATCACTGAGGTTGTTCCACAGGATACCGATCCTTTCACGGACGGCATCCAGAACAATGGCGTGACCTACGATGAGTCGGTATATAACGCAACCGTAAAGGTTACCGACAACGGTAAGGGCAATTTGACCGCTCAGATTAGTTACAGCACCGAAGATGGCGCAGCTCCGCTCTTCGTTAACACCTATACGGCTCCTGCCGAATCTGAGCAGGGCACCGATGATGGCGGCTTATTCGGCATGGCAAAGACAGGCGACTTTATGGGCGGCATGATGGCGGTAATTGCTGCGGTAATTGTTGCGGCAGCTGGTGGTGCAGCGTATGCATTACGCAAGATGCGTCGTCCTCGCGGGCGTCACGCACGCTAAACAATAAAAAGGTCTGGCTTCGGGGCTTAAAGCGCAAAGCAAACAATGCTTCGAAGCCAACCAGTTATCAAAACCTTAAGGCCTTCTAGGAAGCGCGGGAAGGTTTTAGGTTAGAGGGAGTTCGAGACATAAGCGCTCGGGCTCCCTCGCTGTTTAACGAAATCGTGAGGGGATTACGTTATGAATTGGAGTGAGGGGTTCAGACAAAAAGCAGCAGAATTATTCGAAAAAGGCCTTGGCTACAAAGCGGTTTCATCTGAGCTGGGCGTTAACCGCGAAACGGTGCGCGATTGGTCGTACACTTGGCGAGCATTAGGCACCGACGAATTCCTAAAAAGCCACATCGGAGAACGTATTGAATATGCGCCGGAGATAAAAGTTGCCGTAGCTCAGGATAGGATTGCGGGCATGGGCGTTGTGGAAGTGATGGCGAAATATCACATTCCCAATCGGCATCGTGTCAAAGAGTGGGCAGGCATGTATAAGCTTAAAGGCGCCCAGGCATTCGGTCTTGAAGAGAAGCAGGACAACCCTTGGAACCCGGCTGTCCCTTCTTAAGTACATACCCCCCTGTAATACCTGATCAAGAGGGGGGCATGGAATTTTGATAATCCGTTTTCGGAGTCTTTAATCTGGATAATTGTGATAACTTTGTGAATAAGTCATATTTCCATTGCATTAAATTCTCAGCTATATAAAATAAATTATTGCGCTTAGGGCGCAACCAGATAGTGCGGGGTGGAGCAGTCTGGTAGCTCGCCGGGCTCATAACCCGGAGGTCGTTGGTTCAAATCCAGCCCCCGCGACCAAAATTTCCAGGCCAGTCGTTTAGCGGCTGGCCTGTTTTTGTGTTTGAGACACGTCAATACAAAGCGTTCGAAATAATAAATTACCCGCTATACAGATGGCGTTGATTTTATGGGGCATTTTACCCCGTGAGTCCCGAATGGATCCCGTCGTCCAATTAAGAACAAATTAGGTAAAAAGATAAATAACTGATAGGTACTCATAGCGTTCTGTTAGTATAAATGCAACTTCTAAATTAGAAGTATCTGTTTTATCAAGAGTCGGGATAAGAGAGTTGGCTCTATGACCCCGGCACCAACCTACTCAATAGAGCAAGGTGGTCCTGCCAACATCGATGAAAGGAGAAAAAATGTCCATTTACATGACCCGCGAACAGCTCAATAGAATCAATGAAGCAGGTAGACAAGGCGCCGCCCTTCGTGAGGCTGTACTCAAAGGAATCATCACTGAGGAAGAGGCGTTCGACATTATCAGTCGCCCGCGGCTGGAGGAAGACGAGGTCGACGGGGCAGCGATAGTTCCGTTCCCGAAGCCCAATCAGAAGAAAGCCCCGAAGAACTGAGCAACCAAGCAGCATGCAGCAGGCGCATGGCAAGGCAGGTATCAGCTGCCAAAAATCGTTGCTATCACCATAAGCGCAAGCGCAACCACGAATACCCCTATAGCGATTCCGCGGCACGAGCATCCGCTCGTGCTCATGGAAGTCTTGTCGTATTCGTCAGCTGCTAATAGTGCTTTTCCTGCCTTGTCGGCATCGACTATGCCATTGTCGTTTTCATCTAGGATAGACATTGTTTGTACTCCTATGTGTTGATGGTAGCATTATCAACTATAGCTTTGAGAAAAGGAAATTCTGCACGCCTGTTTCAGCTCGATCAGCAGACCACGAGTCAAAGAAACAGGAGCGGTTGGGGTGCTCCTTCGACTTTTATTCTTTGCGGAAATTAGGGAGACGTTGAGATCATGACACTTTTTGCTAAAGAAGATATGCCCTGGCTTGATTATCTTGATGAAGATGGAGAGCGAGACGAATACGGCAACAAGCCAATCAATGATGATGCGCTCAGAGGATATTAAAGAGGAGTATCGTAAATATTTAGAGTTCAAAAAGCTATATTGTTGATGCCCCATGAACTCGGGATCTTGCCGTCCTTCAATCTTGCTAGTTTATATTCATAACGGTCTTTTTGCTGTTCGAGCCATTATGTATGAATTGGCCCGAATATAGTTCGAAAGATGCACCATCTTGTTCGCCTGATCCATCTACGAATATACTGAGCTCTTTCATCTTGCCCCTTAATATCAAAAATGCCGCCGAAAACCGGAAATTCTGTTTCTCCACAAATTGCCACTTCAGTCAAATAAAGTGATCCTTTTGATAAAGTCCTCCAAACCGTGAAAACCCGCTTCTCCACAGATTCTAATAAATGATGATTGCTCTCTTAAAATGGGAGTTGGTTAGTAACAAATTCCAAACGGACCACCTTTGGGGAATATTCTGCGTCGGTAAGTTGGTATACAGAGCACTTGAAAAGAGACCAAAACACGATGCCAGAATTAAGGATTTCGATTGCACTGACCAACAAACGTAGCGATTAAAACCGTGCGTTACGGTCAGTGAAGGTGGCGATTAGTATGTATAAAATTCTTGTAAGTGCTCTTGCGATTTTGCTTTCTACTCAAATGGTTGTGCCGCTTGCTTTCGCGGCTGATCAGCCAGAAGTGAAAACGGGCACTACTTTACAGAATGCGGGCGTAAGTAAATTATCTGGAGAGACGACCCCGAGAACGGCGTCGCTAACAACTTCGAGAGCGGCAGAGGGCGCGACAGCGGTGACACCGATGTCGCCAGCGGCATCGGTGGCATCGGAAGATGCAACCTCGTCAACAGCAGAATCAGCCGTGTCACCAGTGGTATCGGGAGAAGAGACGTCGGACTCGGCAGTGTTGTCAGCGGCACCAGCAACGTCAGAAGACGCAGTGTCAGTGACACGTGAAAATGGAACCTCGTCGACAACAGAATCAACGGCATCACCAGCAAACTCCAATGCAGCAAAGTCAGCGCATTTTTCGCTCAATCAGAACAGCATAGGCAATGATGGCCTCTCCACGAGCATCATCATTGTGCTCGATTGTTCAGGAAAAGAGGGCGATAGTTTCGTTCTTAAAATTTCAAAGGGAGAGACGTATGGACTAAGCGATCTCGACTTTGAAAAAATCGGAACTCTAGGTACCTCAAAACTCAGTGAAGATAGCCAGTACTACTACCTTACCGATACACTCTCGCAGGCAGGTTCTTTTAATCAGTCGATAACCCTTAGTCAGAAGAACAACTATGCGGCGCAGCCCTTGCTAAAAGAGATCGGAGAGACCACTAAAACGGTTGAGCTCAGTTCTGGCGGAGAAACAATCCAAGAAGAGTTGTTTACGCAGTATATCAAGCCAGGTATAAACCCAAGCGTAAAGCGTATCAATCCAACTATTTCAAGTGCGCCAGCCGTTATTCCTCACGTTAACTACACTTATGAAGTTAATTTAGGAGAAAACACCGGCGTGGATGACAGCACTTCTTATAGTAGTGCTCAAGCGAATTCGGGTATCAATTACGGCACAACAGTCACTATTCCAGTGCCAGAAGGTTTTCAGCTTGATGCTGAAGCTACTGCAGCAAGCAATGGCTTTACCGACGGAACGACCATCACCCAAGAGGGCGGAGCAGAAAGCGTTCTTGTTATCAGTGTTCCAAAAGGGGCTGGTGCGCAGTATCACCAAGCGAAGCCAGGATACAAACTTGTTGGATCCTATGAAATTCCTATCCCAGAATCAGACGTTAATCTAACGGCATCAGGAACCGCCCATGTAGACACAAAGGTAAATGAAAAGGGCGATGTGATCTCCGCAGATTTTTCTCCGTGGACTGAAGCCATTCGTGGATTGAGCAGCGGACTAGGGGCAGGGTCGGTAAAAACTTCAGCATCGGGAGTTTCTACTTCAAGAGAACTCTTGTTAGATGAAGACGAAAGCAATGACCCAGGATTTCTGAATACGTTTGGGTTTGATAATGATTCTGTCTTAGTGCTAAAGGAAGGCGCTGAGTTTGGAAGCAACCCCACGTTTACTATTGATATTGCAAACGGTATGGCGGCCTCTTCGATAAAGACTCCTGCAGGTTCGGGAACTCTTGCGGGAACAAAATCGTTTTCGTATCAAGTTACTTACAACGACGGCATAACTGCGGAAGGAACCATTGACGCGGGTGCTTCTCTTGACGCACCGGAAGACAAAACAATCAAGCAGGTTATTCTGAAGCCTGATCAGGTTCTACCTGGCGCACGTAGCGATAACGCTTCTACTAATACCCGTGGTAATAACTTCATTGTGTTTGGTAAGGTTTCCAAAACCTATCTTTGGGATGATGACGCTCATAAGGCAGGCGACGCGGTTTCCGTTGGTGATACACTCACCTCGTCGTTTTCTTTTGAAGTAGAAAAAATGCCAAACAATAAGGGAGAAATGCGAGCTTCAGTAAAATCAAGTGCATGGAGCGAACAAAAAGTGATCGGAGCTGAGAGCTTAAAAACAAGTCTTTCAGTATGGACTTACCAGTCGAGCAGGATGCCTGGAGTTGCCGATGCGGGTAAAACAGCAGTAACGGGAACGGGCAATTCGAACGACACCACTGATACCATCTATGAGCCAATTTTCTATACGGTATTACCGACGGGGCTTACGTATAACGGCAAAGTGGAATGGCTTGCAGGAAACCCTCAGGTATCAACCTTTTGGACGGGAAGTGGTGCTGATGCCCATCAGGTAATCAAGGCGGATTATTCTGGTACGGGCTACTCGTTCAAGACGAAAACCTCTGCAGTTAATGCCTTTCATCTTGCTGCTGATGGCGATCTTATGCCTGGTACCTATCAAATTTATACCTTTGTCACTACCTCAACGGGAATGACCAATAAGAAGGCGACCGGCGAAAAACAATGGAACCCCGAAATGACCGAAGGGCATGCGGATAAAACGTATTGCATCGGAACAAGTAACTGGACGGTTTTGCAAGCAAAAGCTTTGATGCCGTTTTCAGTAGCAAGCGGAAATCTTGATGAGGGGCACTTTATTCACGCTGGTCGTTCGGACGATAAAGGGTCCGAGGATATGGCTTTTGCGGTAAATATCATCAACGCCACGGCAAATGAAGTAAAAGGAGCAAAACTTGCGGTGAATCTTCCCACAACAGATGATAGAGTAAGCGAATTTAACTTTACCTTGAACGGTCCGATTTCACTCGACGGCGCCCAAAGCCAGCAAACTAAGGTGTACTATTCGACCGAAAAGTTCAATCTTGCTCAGGCTTCAGCTCCTGATACGGGAAATCTCCTAACTGCAAGTCAAGTTAGCGACTGGAGCCAAGTCAAAGCGGTGCTTATTGATGCGGGAAATATGGCTGGTAATACAACTTTGGGAAGAGTACTAATTGAAGGAAAAGATGCCACGTTAGACAACGATGCGGGAAAGACAGCTTATCTATCCTATACGCTTTATTCGAACGATCTTCTTCCTTCTCGTGTTGGCTTAAAGGATGGCGCCCGAATCGCAGTAGAGGGAACTTCTACAGTGGGTACCGTTCTCCAATATATCGACGATCAAGGTGTCACGCAGTCAATTCCACTGAATTTCACGCGATCGTATCGTAATAACAAGGATTATATTTCTGCTGAGGATTTTCCGAAAAGCCTCAACGATTTTGGCGCGGATGATCAGGCGATGATCGCTGAGATCTTGAATTCGCTTGGTGAAAAATATGAACTAGATAAAGATCAGTTTCCTTCTGCAGTGCTAGACAATGGTACAAAAACCTGGAGTTCTGATCTGGAAAATAAAGTTGTTGTTTTTGGTGATTTAGCTCGCCCTTATGCCGATGGAGACCAGGTGGTTTATAAGCTCATTCAGGTTCCCCAGAATCCAAACGAACCTGGCGACAAGCCTGGCGATGGTGGAGATTCCGGTGACGGCGACAAGCCTGGTGATGGCGGCGATAACTCCAGTGACGGCGGCGATCCCTACGGAGAAAATTCTGATCAAGGAACCGATTCTAAAGAGCCGACAGAGCCTGATAATGCCGACGAATCAAGCGCGGTTCCAGAAAACAATGACTCGAACTCCCAAAATAAAGCAGCAGCTCATTCCGAGAATCAGTCCAATGATGTAGCGCAGAAAAACCTTCCACAAACTGGGGATGGGATACTGCTTCTGGTTGTTTCTTGTGTAGCAATCCTGGGTATTGTAGGTGCTGCGGTGGCTATTATTGCTTTGCGAAATAAAAAATCACGCTAAACTACGAGTGGACGCGAGCAGGAGGCGCGATCGGCAGTGAAAAGCTACGAGCAGGAGGCGCGATCGGCGGCGAATAACAGAATTGGATTCAGGGGGCTCTGGTGAGCTACGAGATCTCTAGGAGCCTCTTGTAAATATCTTCATCCGAGTCGAGGAAAACGTTAAAAACAATTATCGGTATTTCTTTTCCTGCAGATTCGCGATCATCCAACCACGCGCGTGTTGTGTCTACCGCAATGCGCGCGGCGTCTTTTGCGGGAAACCCAAATACGCCCGTGCTGATACAGCAAAATGCCACTGAGGTATCTCCTGCTTCAACACTTGCTTCAAGGCAGCTCCGATAGCTTGAGGCAAGCTGTTCGCGCAGTTTGTCATTAAGAGCGCCATTGGCGATAGGGCCAACCGTGTGAATTACATGTTTGGCAGGCAAGTTATAAGCGGGAGTTATCTTCGCCTTGCCGGTGGGTTCTTCGTGGCCTTGCTCGATCATTATGCGCGCGCATTCGTAGCGAAGCTGCATTCCAGCAAAGGTATGAATGGCGTTATCGATGCAATAGTGAAGGGGCGCCCAGCAACCGGTCATTCCAGAATTAGCGGCGTTGACAATAGCATCGGCTGCGAGTGTGGTGATATCGCCTTTCCAAAGACGAAGACGTGGATCGAGAGGCGATGGCGTTGCTTCGTCAACGGTTATGATTCCTGCCTCTTCAATCATTCCCTGAAGCAATTCATCTTGTGCGGCAAGCAAGTCTGTATCAGCTCGCCAAGGTTCGCGCATATTTACGAGCGCTCGAAATGCAAGCCATAACTGAGTGGTTGAGGCGTTGTCTGTCTCTATTGCCGTGCGGTCAGGAACAATATCAAGCAGTGCTTGAGTGATGTATCCACCATTGTCTAGGCGCTCTTTCATGAGGCGCTTTACCAGGTAGAGGCAAAGATCATGTTTGCGTTGCTGGTTCATGAGGCATCCTTTCGAAGCTTACTCAGAATTATAGAGGGCTTGTCATGAAAGGCTTGGCATTTGTTACTTTTCGAGTGAAAAGTAAACGGTTAGCAAATGGTGAACAAATGAAACAAGTCTGTTTCTCGCTTCTTGGTAAGGCTTAAAAAACAAAAGAGAAAGCAAACGACCCCAAACAAACGGCTCCTAGTCAGTGGCTCCAAACAAACAGCCCCTAGCAAGTGGCTCCTAATCAAGTGTTAAGGGTGTTTTATTGCGGTTTATTTGGATGGTTTTAACTATTTTCCCAGCTAACAAGGGTTATCGGTTTCGACTATAGCCAGTATTCGGTTTTTAGGATTAACACTTGTGGGAAAAAGCGGGTAGGATTGAACCCCGTCAATCGAAATCCTGAAGCAATTCAAGTGTTTTCAGAAATGCTGAATCAGGAATCTATAACTCGTCGAGAGGAGGACTTGTGAGCAGTCTATCAAAAGAATTATTACGCGGCTGTAATAGCTTTAACGAGCGAATGCGAATTGCTCGAATGCGCAAGTCCGACGACGTGCTGGGCAAGATCAATGGCCCGATTCTCAAATTTGCTGATACGCAAAGATACGATTCTTAATTCTCATTTCTTCGAAAGGAAAATCCATGACAAAGTTCATTTCTCGTAAACTGTTTGCCGTAATTACGATTGCGGTAGCTCTTTGTGCTGCCCTTGCCTTAACGGGATGCAGTGGTGGTTCTGCCGATTCTGCGTCTGAAGATTCTGGCGACAAAACCATTAAAGTTGCCGCTGTACCTACCCCTCATGCAGAAATCTTGAACAATGTAGTAAAGCCCATCTTGGAAAAAGAGGGTTACACCTTAGAGGTAACGGAATTTACTGATTATGTTCAGCCTAATACGGCAACCGAAGATGGCGAAGTTGACGCTAACTATTTCCAGCATGGCCCTTACTTGGAAAACTTCAACGCTGAACGCGGCACTCATTTAGTAAGCGTAACAGCTGTTCATTATGAGCCTTTGGCAATTTATCCTGGCAAGGTAAGCTCTTTGGATGATTTGCAAGATGGCGCAACGGTTGCTGTTCCTAACGATCCTACTAATGAAGCTCGCGCACTTTTGCTTCTTCAGCAGGAAGGACTTATTACGCTGGCTGATGGCGTAGGCGTAAATGCAACCATCAATGATATTGTGGACAACCCAAAGAATCTTCAGCTTGAAGAACTTGAAGCAGCCGTAGTACCTACCGTATTGGCTGACGTAGATGTTGCCTGCATTAACGCAAACTATGCTATTGAAGCTGGTCTTACAGTAAATGATGATGCTTTAGCAGTTGAAAGCGCTGATGGCGATGCGGCAAAAACCTACGCAAACCTGCTGGTGGTAAAGGAAGGTAACGAAAACAACGAAGGCATTCAGGCACTGGCAAAAGCTCTGAATTCCGATGAAGTTCGTGACTACATTAACGACAATTACCAAGGATCCGTACTGCCAGTATTCTAAGTAGCCAAAAAGACAGTTTGGAAGGCCGTCCGAAGGGCGGCCTTCTTTGACGTAGAATAGTGCGAAACTTAAAAGTGTGTTTAACAAAGAAATGTATATAAAGGAGGAAGTTCGACATGATTAACGTCGAAGAGCTGCGAAATGCTCCCGTTGCTATTTTAGGTGGCGGCGCTGTGGGCAAAACATGCGGTGCAGACTGCGCTTTGGCGGGTCAGGAAGTTCGCATTTGCGACCTGGATCCATTCTTCAAAAAAACGCTAGGCACGGTTATGAAGACTGGCATCACCCTTCAGGATAAGGCTCCCGGAACGCAAACCAAATATGGTTTCCGTCGTATGGGTAAGGGTGAATTTGCATTGGCTACCAATTCGGTTGCAGAATGCGTAAAGGGAGCAAAACTTATCATTGTTGGTATTCCTTCTGTTGCTCATGAAATTTTCTTCAAGGAACTTATTCCTTGCTTGGAAGACGGTCAGGTAATTCACATTATTCCCGACAATTACGGTTCCTTGAAACTGCGCAAAATGATGCGCGAGGCAGGTTGCACCAAAAACGTTATTATTGGCGGCTGGTCTTCTGCTCCTTATGGCACCCGTGTTGACACCGAAGGTGGCGTAATGAAACCTACGTGCAGTTTGGTATATCGTGCCATTACCCTGCGTGGTGCTGCGCTTCCCGCAAAGGATACGGAAGATTTCGTAGAAAGCTCTAAAGCGTTGGGTTGTTTTGACGCTATCACCGAAGGCGACGGCGCGGTTTGTGGCGATACGGTGCTCGATATTGGTTTTTCGAATGTGAACCCTGTTATTCACGTCCCTGGTACGGTGTTGGGTGTATCCACGATGGAAAACTTCAGTACGGTACTGGGTAAAAATGCCCATGAGTACAGCATCTATTCACATTCTTTCTGTCCTTCTATTAGCGAGGTTCAGTATCAGTTCTACAACGAAGAAATTGCACTGGCAGAAGCTATTGGGGTAGGCATTCAGCCTTTCAAGAAGGAAGTATTTTTCCAGCGCACCAGCGTATTGGGAGAAGAATACATGGGAGAAGGTTGCAATGTTCCCTTTGAAGAGGAATGGGAAGTAGGCTATGCAACAGGTCCCTTCACGATTCAGAATCGCTATGTAACCGAAGACGTACCTGTTGGCTGCCATGTATACCATGAGTTGGGCAAAAAATTCGGAGTGCCAACGCCGGTTATCGATTCGATGATCGTGCTTGGTGGCGTTATGAATAAGACCGACTACATGGCAACGGGTCTAACCCTTGAAGAACTTGGTATTGCTCATTTGGACAAGGATCAACTGCTTGCTTATCTGCACGAGGGCGAGTATGTAGAGGCATAACCTGTACTATCTGCGCTCAACTGAGTGATCTGTGGCTGGCGTTGTCGTGGGCAGTTATTGTTCGGGATAATGCCAGCCTTTTGTATAATCCAAAGCATTCACAACGAATGTTCGAGACTGCAGGTCCAAACAGAGAATTAACAAGACTGCGGGTTTAAACAGAGAATTAACGAAACTGCGGGTCCAAACAAGGGATTTGCAGGACTGTGGAGCAAAGAGGAAACAATGGCAGTTACGTGGGGTAGCGCCTATGGCGCAATTGCAAACGAAGAACAACGTCGAGGCGTTTTTGAGCTTCCGCCTCGTTATACCAGTGGACAAACCTTAGGCATTATTGCAGTCGATCTAGATTATCCGAAAGTTCCAGGCAATGTGGTCAATGCAACAACGTACGATTTCCCTGTGCTCTACGAGATGGTTTCGTTTGAAATCGAACAACTTTTTGCGGGTGATCCTGCTATCAAGCAGCAGGTAATTGAAGCTGCAAAAAAGCTTGAAGCCGAAGGAGTTCGTGCCATTATTGGTGCTTGCGGTTATTTTGCTCACTTTCAAAAAGATGTTGCTGCTGCGGTGGGAGTACCCGTATTTATGTCGAGCTTATGCCAGCTTGCAACCATTAAAACATGGCTTCCTTGCGATAGAAAAATTGCAGTCTTCGCCGCTGATGGCGCAAGTATTGATGATGAATTTCTGTCAAACGTCAACACTGCTACCGACCAGATTGTCGTGGTAAATGTGGGCGATATGGAAAGCTTTGCTCCTATCCGCTGGGGGAAGGGTCCTCTTAACAATGGAAAACTTGAGGACGATTTGTGCGCGCTGGCAAAATCAGTATGCGAGGGCGATCCAAAGATCGATGCGATTCTTTTAGAATGTAGCGATTTGCCGCCATACGCCGCTGCAATTCAACGCGCAACAGGCTTGCCTGTTTTCGACTTTATTACCCTTGCAAAATGGGTGGAAAGTGCTGTGATGCAACGCCCTTATTACGGAGCATTTTAAAGCAAGAAATACACTGGCATCACTCAATCGCTTGAACCTCTGCCTAATTATGGAGTGCCTTAAAGTAGGAGACACACCTAAAGCACTTATGGTGCATGGAATTCATCTTTAAGTTTGCTGAGTTTGCTTAGGATTCTATGAGTTTCGTTGTGATCTAACAGGTTCCGCCTCGGACTTTGTGGGATTTGTTGTGGTGTGCCAGGGTTTGTTTAAGATCTGGTGGATTTTGGCAAAACATACTTAATGCCTGTTTTTTGAGACAGTTTGACTACCGTGGAGGCAGCTCGAGTCAACTCTGCTATTTCTTCATCCGTCAAACCGTCAAGGTTAGATTGCAACGTCATATCTAAATCGCGCATGTGATCATCAAGCATAAGAATGGCTGTATCAGTAAGTCGCGCAATAACCATGCGACGATTTTCTTCGTTGCGCTCAGAAGCGATGAGCCCTTTTTCACGAAGACCATGAATGGCACGGGTTGCCTGTTCGGGGGCAATATATACCTTTGCGCTTAAAGTGGACATATTCATAGGGCCATCCGAATACAGAGCCATAAGTATATCCATCTGAGTTTTAGTAACAGAAACGGGAAGCGGGGCTGACAGAACAGTCCTCTTGAATAATTCGTTGAAAAAAAATGATGCCTGAATAAGAGATTGTGCATCGGTGTTGCTAATCATAGGTGCGTTCCTGTCCGCGGAGGATATCTTCGCTCGCTTTTTCTCTTGTTGCTTTTTCATTATAGAGACTACGATCCAAAATTTACGTGCGTTCAATTCATGTTTTGTTTTCCTTCTTTTACTTACTATTACTTGACTTTAATCAAGTGTTCCATACACTTGATAATCGTCAACTTTTAATAGGGGTACGAGCGATTGACGTATCTCATCAAGGCAATCACAAAAAAGTAAAGGTAATGAAAGCGAGAAAAATGACTCCCCTAGGCTTATCAAACGAACAAAGAAATATGGTAGCGGTGCTTCTTTGTGGTGCAGTGCTGGTAGTGTTGAATCAAACACTTCTTTCTCCAGCGCTTCCTTCCATCATGCAGCATTTGCAGGTAGATGCCACGACGGTGCAGTGGTTAACTTCTGCTTATGCCTTAGTTGAAGCGGTGGTAATACCTCTTGCTGCGTGGTTTATGGGTCGCTTTAGTACACGTGTTTTATTTATGGGCGGCATGGCACTTTTTGGCGCAGGTAGTTTAGTTGCTGCGCTTGCTCCTTTTTTCGCCATTCTCTTGGTTGGCCGCATTATGCAGGCAATGGCGACGGGCGTCATGATGGTAATGGTAATGTCGCTTATCCTTCTTACGTTTCCTCGTGAAAGCCGCGGAAAAGCGATGGGCTTGGTGAGCTTGGTTATTGGCTTTGCTCCTGCGATAGGACCTACGCTTGGTGGACTGCTTGTTGACGTGGTTGGTTGGCGTGCGCTGTTCTGTATCGTCGTGGCGTTTTCGGTGCTTATTATTTTGTTTGCTGCTCGTGCGCTCAAGAATCGTGAAGGATTTCCTCGTACCTCAGCTGATGCACCCTCGATCATTTTTTCATCAATCGGTCTTGCGGCACTTCTTTACGGATTGTCCTCGTTTGCTTCCTCTGACCATGTTGAAGTATGCGTAGCTCTTATGGTGGCGGGCTTGATATTTGTAGGACTATTTGTATGGCGGCAATTTAAGATAGATGAACCAATGCTCCGTCTTGAGGTTTTGTATAGCCGTCGCTATCGCATGGCGTTTATCGTGTGTGCTTTGCTTCAGGCAATTCTTATTGGCTTGAGCGTAATAATGCCTCTGTATATTCAGAACGTGTTGGGCTACTCGGCAACTATCAGCGGTTTGGCTACGTTACCAGGTGCTCTGCTTGGGGCGATTGCCGGTTTAGTTGGAGGTAGAATTTTTGACCAGCATGGAGTTCGCGGGGTTGCGTTAGGTGGCGTTGCGGCACTTTGCATTGGCTGTATCGGTATGTACTTCTACGCGATTGATAGCTCAATGGTATTAGTAGTTGCTGCAAATATGGTTACCTGTGGGTCGCTCCAGATTTTGTTCACTCCTATTAATACGTGGGGCGTCAATTCTTTGAATAATGAATTAGTGCAACACGCAACTGCAACGACCAACACGGTTAACCAAGTGGGCGCTTCTTTAGGTACGGCACTTATTATGTCTTTTAGTGCATTGGGCACTTCAATGGCACCTCAAGGAAGTGAGCTTGAACGAATATTTTACGGCTATCATTGGTCGTTTACGGCAGTGCTGGTACTTGGAGTTATCGCACTTCTTTTAGTGGTGTTCTTCATTCGTAATATGAAGTCCGACAAAGTGGCTGCAGCAGTCAAAAGCGAACCTCAAGCAAAGGAGGAGATTGGCGTGTATCAAACAGTAGGGGAAGTTATGGATACTAATCCCGTTGTTGTTCCTCTTGATGCGCCAATGAGCACGGCAGCAAAGATTTTGGCGGGCGCAGATGCTAGTGGCGCGGTTATTGTTGATAAGCAAGGAACGGCTCGTGGCTTCATTTCTAACAGTGACATTCTGCGCTTCTTTGCTGATGAGTCTCGCTTGGTAACGGGTATGGCGGGATTTGTGGTATTGCGTGAGCTTGATAATGAAGATGTACGCAAGCAAATTGTTCGCATGAATGACATCCAGGTTGTCGATGTTGCCACCAAAAAAGTTATCGGTGTATCGCCCGATACTACGTTGGGTGAGGCATGTAAATTACTGGCAGAAAAACGCTTAAAGGTTTTACCCGTGCTTGATGGCGACAAACTCGTGGGTGTTGTTCATCGAAGCAATCTGGTTCGTCTTATTGCTGAGGTACTGGAGGAAGATAAATAAAGATAAGCTGTTAATCTGAGGTAAGCTATAGGGAGGCGCTAACAAAGTTCTTAGTAGAGTTGTTAGTGGAACGTTTAGTAGAGCTTTCAATGGAAAGCTAACAAATGCACCAACAACGTAGCTAATGAAGCTGTTAACCAAGACGCTAATAAGCTACTAACAAAGTCGCGCGTAGCAGAGGGAGGAAGAGCCGATGGCTCTGTATCAAGATATCGCTTCGTATCATCCCTTCAATGAGCAAGAGGCGGCTGATAGACATGTCATGCTGCGCGCGCTTAAAACAAATCGCTTTTGTTTCGATAGAAAGTCACAAGCTCATTTCACGTGTTCTGCATGGGTAGTAAATCCCGAAATAACACAAACCATCATGGTGTTTCCCAATATCTATAACTCATGGAGCTGGATTGGTGGGCATGCAGATGGATGTAGCGATTTAGCTGCAGTAGCTTTGCGTGAACTTCGAGAGGAAACAGGGGTGGAATATGCTCGCATTGTTTCTCCTTGGGAATGTGTGGATAGGCCAAGTCGAAGGCCAAATGCCGATAAAAAGGCAAAAGCAAGCGCAAATGAAATCTCAAATGAAATGGCGAGCGCAAAAGAAATTCCCAATGAAGTAGTGAATGCAAGCGCACCATCTCCTACAAGCCCTCTTTTCTCTCTTGAGGTGTTAACGGTCGATGGACATGAAAAGAATAATCGCTATATAAGTTCACATTTGCATCTCAATGTCACATATCTTGTAGAAGTTGATCCTTCTGAAGCGCTCAGAGTAAAACCCGATGAAAACAGCGGAGTAAAATGGGTTTCTTTAGATCAGGTTCTGAATATGTCAGATGAACCTTGGATCCGTGAGCGCATTTATGCCAAATTACTTGCGAAATTGAATCTGCTTAAACACTTGAGGTAAGAAAGATCTCATACGAGAAAGCCTCAATATGAGGACGACCTCGATATAGGGAGGAACTCAATATGAGGATGTCTCGATATGAGAAAGCTCTCGATATGCGAAGTATCTCAATATGCGAAAGATTTCGATATGAGAAAGACAGTTTCTTTATACGAGATTTCTGACAGATTTGCCCGCTAGAGTAAAAGAAGCAAGGAGTTAAATTATTAGCAAATGCTAATGAATATTGAAATAAATCTTAGCATTTACTAATATTTAAAAATGAAGGAGCCTTTATGACCAAAAGGTGAGATTTAGTGCTGCTTCTTACGAAAAATGGTTTCTGGTCGGTTGGCGGAACGAGGCACGAGAAGTTCACCAATGGGAAAGTAACCGTTTTGATAAAACGTCATCGAGAAGTCGAAGATATAGTTGCGCAGAAAATACTACGACAAGCAGGCTTACGCTAAAGCGGAGGGATAGGCAATGATCTATATTCGAGAATTCGAGTTTTATCCTAGCGAAAGCGGACAAATTATCGCTGAACCATGCGATATGGAGGGCGGAACGTTTGGTTCTGATTTACGTGACGCAGTAGAGTCAGCAAGTGATTGGCTCTACGAAACTGTGCTGGATAATTTGGCTAACCATAAGGTGCCTGAAGGCGGCAAGCTAAGTCATTCTCCGAAGCATGGAGGACGCATTATCGCGGTTTCGATAAAGTGCGATCTGTCTCATGCAGATGCGGTGACCGCAGCGGATGCCGCGCGAATGTTGAAGGTTAGTTCAGCTCGGGTAGCACAAATGTGTTTAAACGGAAAATTAACTTCCTGGAAAGAGGGAGCTAAGCGCATGGTTCTGCGAAGTTCTATCGAGGCACGACTCGAAGAATGCCCTAAAGCAGGAAGGCCAAGAAAGCCACAACGACAGTCTAAAAAAGCGTTAGAGGTTTAACGTATCGAGCTCTATGATCGTACGCTTTTTATTAAAACTAAAAGCGCAATAATGCAGTATATAAATGCTATTCCGCAGGTGAGCACTGGAGAAATTGTTGAAGCCATATTCCCAAAAACAAAGAGATCTATAAGCTCTGGCGCTGCTCCAGTAGGAAGCATCCAGGGCGATACTTCAATCAGTGCATCCAGGGTGGCGGTAATAATGCCGCAGAATAATATAGGAGCTCCCCAAGAAGATGCGCGTTGTTGGTCGCTGAGTTGCATGCCAAGCGCAACAGAAATAAACGCGACGGGAATAGTAGTAAAAAGCAAAAGAAGAGCAGTTTCGCCTGCACGCCCTAGATCTCGTGTTATTCCAAACGCACAGATGAAAGAGACCAGTTCGCAAACGATAATGCATCCAATTACTTTCCCAGCAGCAATGGTTGCGCGGCTGGTTCCAGATAGAAGAAGCGTTTGTTCAGCTCCTCGTTCACGTTCTTCTGCCAAGATGCATACGGTTCCAATTCCGCCTATACTGCATACGGCAAGCTGACAGAGAAATGGCACTGAAAACCATTCGAAGAAGTGAAAAAAGTCAGTAAACAATAGTGCAAAAGAAAGAAGTACGAAAATAGTAGCAGCCATAGAAGGGTTTGCCGCAAGCGAACGCACTTCATGTAGAGCGAGAGCAGCTACCTTGTGAAGATTATCCATGGCTACTTCATTCCTAAGGTGGCACGCATTTCTTCAGCGCGTCCTTTTGCAAGAGGAATCGAGCTGTGTGCAACGTCCGACAAGGTTAGATTAAACGAGTTGCGAGTAAAGCGCTCCACTTTTGCGACTCGTTGTACGTTTACGATGTAAGAACGATGGCATCTAAAAAAGCCAAAACGGGTAAGCTCTTTTTCTAGTTCATCGAGAGTAGAAGGTGTTTGGTAAAGTTCGCCACGCACTGAAACGAAAATTTGGCGATTAACACTTTCAATAAAATCGATTTCTCGAGGATCGAACAAAAGCGTAGAAGATCCTGCTTTAGCCTGAACTTTGCATACTTGGACTTCGTCTCCCGCAAAAGCAATCGTGTCGTTGTCGGATTCTTTTAAGGAATCCTCTTTTTCGGAAGCTGCTTTAGTTTCGCTTAAGCTATCTTCCAATGTTTGCGCGGGGAAGAAGCGTCCTTCTTCTTCCCACCAGGCATCGCCTGGCATCAATAGTGCTTCACGGAGCGGTTCGCCAACGGTAATGAAAATTGTGCCTTTCTCAGTTTCGCTGGCAATCCAATTAAGAAAGAGCGATCGAGAGTCGGGACCAAGTTCAAGCAGAGGGCGCTCGCAAAATATGACTTCAGGTTCAAAAAGAGCCATGCGCGCAAAATTCATCAAAGCGCGTTCTTCAGGAGTAAGTTTTAAAACCGAAGTATTCTTCTTTTTGTTCAGCCCAAAATGATCAATTACTTCTTTGGCGGTAATCTTGCTTCCCGCAAGGCGTGCAAAAAATTTCAAGTATGAACGTACCGTATCGCGCTCGAAACCTTTGTCAGACTCAAGATAAAACGCGCAGCGTTTCTTTTGATAAACCGAGCGTACCGCAGCAAGGACACTTCGACTGGTTTCGCGCCCGCATTCCAAATGGATGCTTTTATTAAGTTCGCCTTGTATAAGTTCTTCAACGGAATTGTAGTCGGGCGAATTCGCTGTCATGTAGTCGTCCTCGTGTGGGTTGGTTGGCAATTCGTTTGCTTGGAAAATCTTTCGTCATGCGAAATGGTATCACAGGACGTACGGGCGAAGATATGAGGGGCATTGTTCGAAACGGGAAAGATGCTCCTTTCGTATAGCCCAGTGCTCCTTTCGTAGTTTGGCGTGCTCCCATCATACCAAAACTCTGTATCTGAACTGGCGTTCATGAAAAACTTCAGGTGTCCCAAGGAAAAACTTGAGAAAACTTGAGGAACGCAAAACGAAGCACAGAAAATCCGATGGCAAAACGAAAAGGAGACAACAATGGGTTCGCAATTCCTTATGAGCATTCTTAAAGATAGCGGGATAGCAGATATTGCTATTTCGATCGTTGATTACTTTATCGGGCGCAAAGATAGCAAAAACGCCCAAAACGGCAAAGGCGGGATTAAAGATCGCAAGAGCGGTTTTGCCAAGAAGGAGGGTCTGCAATGAGTGTGGTAATGGCGATGGAAGGGGTTAACCTTTCCTTTAAGATCGGGTCAGGGCCTCGCGCCGCTCATAAGCAGGTACTCGACAATCTTTCTTTTGCGGTTCGTCGCGGTGAAGCATTTGGGTTTTTGGGTCCTTCTGGTGCGGGAAAGACTACTACTATCAAGCTGTTAACGCGGCAGCTGAAAAAAGATGGAGGACGCATTCAGCTTTTTCATCGTCCTATTGAAAATGCGAGCGATGCCGACTATGAACGTATCGGAATTCTGTCTGACACGAGCGCTCTCTATGAACGCTTATCTATCGAAGATAATTTGAAGTTTTATGCTAAAGTCCGAGGGGTTTCTCCTAAGGGTATTCCTGTATTGCTTGAACGAATGGGGCTTCAGGATGATCGCAAGACGCTTATCAAGAACTGTTCAAAGGGTATGAGGCAGCGTGCTGTTTTATTGGCAGCGCTTATCCATTCGCCTGAGCTGTTGTTTCTCGATGAGCCAACCAGTGGGCTCGATCCGGCGGCTCGTGCTGAAGTGCATCGTATGCTTGCAGAACTTAAGGCGGCAGGAACGACGGTATTTCTAACGACGCACGATATGTCGGAAGCAGATGGCGTGTGCGATAGAATAGCTATTCTTGATGAAGGCCATATTGCAGCGTGTGATTCTCCTGAAAAGCTCAAGCTTGAACACGCGCGGAATAACGTCACCATTCACACCAAAACACGTGGGGTGATTTCAACTACCAAAGATGCAGCGGGTGCTGCAATAATTAGTGAGTTGCTAGAATCGGGCGAATGTTTATCCATTCATTCTGATGAACCAAATTTAGAGGAAGTCTTTTTGGATTTGACGGGGAGGGAGTTCTAATGCAAGCAACTATGAGGAAAATTGGGGCTCTTTGCCAAAAAGATTTTATCGACATGTTTAAAAATCCCAGTATGTTGGTGTGCTTGATTATGCCAATCGGTTTTGCGGTGCTTTTCCGCTATATGCTCAGTGATGTAGGGGTAGCAACCGTTGGAGAGGATCCTAATGCGGCGGGAGCTGCAGTGGGTCAAATACTCGCTACGTTCGAGTTATCCTCTTCGCTTTGCATGGCAATAGGTATGGTTGTAAGCATGGCGGTGGTCTATGGGATTGCTGAAGAAAAAGAAAAGCACACCTTGCGCACACTTATGCTTGCGAATGTAAGTGCTGGACAAATTATTGTGTCGCGTGCGCTCATTTCGTTGGTAATGATGCTTATAGTGGCAGCAGCATGTTTTTTTATTGCTGATGTTTCTGAGGCAACTCTCTTGCTTCCTTATTTGGGATTGGGTGTTCTTGGGTCGCTGCCTATTATTCTGCTTTCGTTGGTGCTGGGGCTTGCTTCGCGCGATCAGATGACCGCGGGACTGTATGCCGTTCCTGTAATTTTAATAGCGTTGGCGCCTATGTTTGGTGCTTACAACGAAACGGTATCTGACTTTGTTTTGTACTTGCCAACTGGCGGTATGAATACACTCGTGGGCTTGATGATGCAGGGTAACTTGTTTACGAATGAAGCATTGGTTCCTTTAGCGGTGACCTTGGGTTGGACTGTTGGTTGTGCATTTTTGTTCGTGGCACTCTTTAAGCGCTTGGTGCGAGATAACTAGCAATTTGCTGACGATTTCTAAGGTTTGTTCTCGCGGCTTCTTACATTGTCTGTTAAAGGTTTTGTTCTTGCGGTTTCTCGCATTGCCTGTTTTAAGATTTTTTTAAAAATATGCAAGGATTTACGCACCCCATTCGTGTTCTAAGTGAAAGAAGAAATTCAGATACAAAGGATACGAAGGGGTGCAATTATGAGAAGTGGTACTAATAATGCGAGCCAAGAAGCGAGTTGGAGCTTTCAGGGAAAAGCACGTTTGGCTTTTGTTGGGGCGCTGGTGGTTTTGGTGGTAGGGCTTTGCCTGGTAGCTTTGTTCGGCTGCTCGATTTTGCCTGCTCATGCGCTAGGTGGATCTGATGCTAAGGATTTTCAGGTTGAACAGAGTGTGCAAGCGGTAGGCGGTAATTATTCCGGTTTATCGCAGGCGTATCAGGGGGTCTGTCAGAAGTTCAGCGACACCAATAATGATGGCATATGCGACAACTGCGGCAGCCCATATCAAGATGCTCGCCAGAAATGTAACGATGCCAACAATGATGGTTTGTGTGACAACTGTGGGAATGCTTGTAAGGGTGGCTCTGCAGGCAAGGGAAATTCCTGTCAAAAAGGATTTGCTCGGCATTGCGCCTAATTCGCATTGAACTTATATCCTTAGATATCTCAAGGTATATTGAGATTGAACAAAACTATCCGAACAAAATTTGTTGCCATTAGTTGCCAATCAAAATAAGCTGCCAAATTTTGTCTTTAGACGATGTGTTCATTTTTGCAAAAGATTGCAGTCAAAGATACGAGCATTCGTTGGAGAGGCTGTAGAGAGTCTGAAATTAGTATGCGAGCTTCATCTGACATAGAACAGACGATAAATGCCCATGGCGATGCGGTGTGGCGCGCTTGCTTGGTGTATCTTGCTCCTTCGGAGGCTGAAGATGCCTTTCAAAATACCTTTATGAAATATGCTTTGTGCGACAAGCTGTTTAACGATGAGGAGCATAAAAAAGCGTGGCTTTTGCGAGTGGCGATAAATATCTGTAAAGACGTGCTCAAGGCGGCAAGGAGAAAAGACGTTTCACTTGATTGTCAGCTTGCTCAAGCAAATCATGTAAAAGGTGCTTTTGTAGGGGAAGCTTCATCAAGGGATATGAAGGAAGCTTCGTTGAAGGGTGCGGAGAACATTTCTACAGGCGAAGCTTCGGACGAAGTCGCTTTGAGGTTATCTGAGCCATCGGTGGAACAATCGATGTTTGGCTCGCGAGAAATTCTCGATGCACTTAATTCTTTAGGCGATCCACCAAAAACAGAGTTGTATCTCTCACTTTATGAAGGCTATACCGCTAAAGAGATTGCAGTAATGACCGGTGAACCTGAAGGCACGGTTTATTCCTGGATTTCGCGTGGCAAGAAACTATTACAGGAGGCACTGCGATGAGCGAATCCGATAGACAATTGCGCGATGCTTTGAGCGGTGCTTTCGACAAGGTTCATGCGCCGGAACAATTGAAAATGCGCACCTTTGAGATGATAGAAGCTCAGCGCATGAGGCAAACTGATGGTGTCGTTGATCAAGCTGATGCGGCAGATGGGCAAGCTGACGTCGACACTAGCGATGCGTTTCGAACTAGTGTTGCCGCTGGCGACGCGTTTCAAACTGACGTCGCTGATGACGCGAGCATTCCGACTAAGAAAAAGAACCGCGTGATAACTTCTCTTCGGGCAAAAATCACTCTAGCGGCTTGTGCAGTATTGATAGCTCTCGGGATTGGTGGCGGTGCTTATGCTTACCAGACTCCCGTAGCATATGTGGGGATCGATATTAATCCCTCGATAGAACTGGGCGTGAATTGCTTTGATCGCGTGGTGAGCGCAGAGGGAGTTAACGCTGACGGGCAAGATATTCTTTCTGAAACAAATATTATAGGAATGAGCTATGAAGAGGCGCTAGCGTCGCTCAATGACTCATTGGTGAATAAAGGTTATTTAACTGCGGATGCTGCAGTTGCGGTTACAGTTATGTGTGACGACGATAGCAGATGTTCAAACCTTGAGGAAACAAGCCAACGTTGCTTCTCATCAGCAGGGCAAGGTGTGCACTGTTCTCGTGCTACTTCCGCAGAACATCACGAGGCGCACGAATCGGGTCTTGGTATGGGGAAGTACTTAGCCTGGCGTTCTCTTGTGGATGCGGGAGTGGATATCTCAGCAGATGATGTAGCTCATATGACTATGTCGGAATTGCGTGCCCTTGCGGCTCAAGAAGGTGTAGCGATAGACCAAGGTGCGGCAAGTCAGGGTGCGTCAAATCAAGGCGCAACGGATCAAAATGAGATGAATCAAGGCGCAACGGACGAAAGCACAGCAGATCAAGGCGAGACAAGCCAGAGTGCTGGTAACCACGATGACTCCAACTATCATGACGAACATCAGCAAAATCGCCAGGGAAGTGGACATCACGATGAGTCTTGCTCTTAATGAGTCCTCCATACTTCCTGTGCCGTTTGTCCGCTGATCGGTGAGTTTCACCTAGACAGGGAATATATCTTTTTTCCCTACGATAAGATCAATCTTTGGTGGGGATCGCATATCAGCGTTTTTTTGAGTTGATCCCCTTGATTGAATTGAAGTACTTCGTTTTATTTGGAAGGTTGCGATGGCTGAGTACAACAAGCTCACTCCAGAACTTATCGAGGAACTTAAAGGAATAGTAGGCGAGGCAAACTGCTATGTCGGTGACGATATCAGTGCTGACTATTCGCATGACGAAATGCCTATTTATGGCGAGCAAATGCCCGAAGCGGTATGCTTACCTGCAAGCACGGCTGAAGTTGCTGCAATTATGATGCTGTGCAATGACAACAAGATCCCTGTTACGGTACGAGGTGCTGGCACCGGCTTGGTTGGTGGCGCAACACCCCTGTTTGGTGGCGTGGTATTGTGCACCATGCGTATGGATAAAATTCTGTACTATGACATGAACAACCTGCTTGTTCACGTACAGCCTGGTGTTCGTCTGTGCGATTTAGCTGCCGATGCTCTCGAACATGATTTGATGTATCCCCCTGATCCTGGCGAGAAGACGGGTTCTTTGGGTGGCAACGTGAGCACCAATGCCGGTGGTATGCGTGCAGTAAAGTATGGCACTACGCGTGATTATGTACTGGCAATGACGGTTGTTTTGCCAAATGGTCAGATTTTGGAACTTGGTCGTTCGGTTACTAAGACAAGCTCCGGATACAGCTTGCTCCATCTGATGATTGGTTCCGAGGGTACTCTGGGTGTAATTACCGAACTTACCTTGAAGCTCATTCCTAATCCCAAGGAAGATATCAGCTTCATCTTGCCCTTCGCTGATATTGATGCAGCAATTTCTGCAGTGCCAAAGATTAAACTTGCTGGCCTTAGCCCCCAGTCTATCGAGTTCATGGAACGCGACATTGTGGATTCCTCGGCAAACTACACCGGCAACAAGATCATTCCTACCGTGATCGACGGCAAGGAAGCGGGCGCCTATATTCTGGTTACGCTTGATGGCAACGATCAGGATGAAATTTTCCAGCGCGCAGAAACCTTGGCCGAGATTGGTGACGAAATTGGTGCATACGACACCTTGGTATTGAGCCATCCTGCTGACAAGCGTGCGGTTTGGGAGGCACGTAGTGCATTTTTGACCGTTATCGAAGCGGAAACCGATCTTATTGATGAAATGGACGTAGTTGTTCCGGTTGATAAGATTCCAACATTCTTGGAATATGCTCACGAAATTGGCGATAAGTACGAAGTTTGCATTCGCTCATTTGGTCATGCAGGCGATGGCAATTTGCATATTTACTGCTGTGCAAATGACATGGATGAAGCAGTTTTCTTGGAGCGCAGCGCAAAGGTTATGAAGGCAGCGTACGAGAAATGTACTGAACTTCGTGGTCAGGTTTCTGGTGAGCACGGCATCGGTCATGCAAAGAAAGAATACCTGCGTGAGTCCGTTGGCGATACGGCGATTGGCTTGATGGCAGGCATTAAGCAAGTGTTTGACCCTAATATGATCTTGAATCCTGGAAAGATTTGCAACTAGCAAGCGTTTGTGCGTTTGGGTTTGGTTAGCCCAGAGCGCAGGTAAACTTAATAGCATTATTAAAATAAATCGCCCTACGGGGCGATTTATTGTTTGCTGCGCTTACGCCAGCCCCGAAGCCTATCGCCGCGCATGCATTTGCTGCTGCGTCAGTGTCTACATCGTCTGTAATGCCTATGCCTGCATGATCACTGCCACGCGGAGTGATAACCACCTCTCGAAAGTGAGATTTTGACAAAAAGGGTGTCATTACGGTCAATTGAAAAGTGAGAGGAAATTGGAAAAGTAACAGTATGGCATAATCTGGGGTGTATCGTGCGCTTGTTTTGCCTATATTGATCCGCATCAGGCAACAAAAGAAGAATTCAAGTTCATTCGCATGCCGTAATGACGCTCTTTTTGTCACACGGGACATTTTGAGAGGTGGTTTGGTGAGCGAGCGAGGGCACACGGATAACCCCCACGCTGTGCGAGGGTAAACCCGCCGTTGCGCGTGGGTAGGCTTGAGCTGCGTTTGGGTGGATCCGCCGTTGCGCGTGGGCAAGCCTCATGCCATGTGAAGGATTTCCAAATTTTGATGCGAATATGTGAGGTTCTTTTCTCTTTTATGTGAATAAAGATACTTAGCATAAAAGCATGAAGTTATATTTGGCATATCAATCTGCAGTTGATTACTGGTCGTACTATGATCTGGCCAGTCGCGCTCAAATTGTCAAAACATGGGATACGGCATTTGGATCCCCGACTCGAGAATTAGTCTCCGATGCCCAGCTTGAAACGCCCTATATTCAGCTTCCACTTCATGTTGTGGTTCGTGGTAAAGATAATAAAAGGAACTTTTCAGAAATCGTCTGTCATTCAATCGGGAAAACCATTCCTCAGCGTTCGTTTGTAAGTCATTCAAAACATGTTGCTGTTAGCTCCCCTGAAGCATGCTTCGTTCAAATGGCAAACAAACTACCATTGACGCAGCTTGTTCAGCTTGGATTCGAGCTCTGCGGAACGTATGCGACCGATCCGTTATCGGGACAGCTGTTGAAGCGCCTACCAAGAACAAATCTGCAATATCTGAAGAACTATGTTGTGAAAGCAAAAGGGATTAAAGGGTCTGCTAAAGCCAAGCAAGCGCTTTTGTATATCCATGAAAACTCGGCATCGCCCATGGAAACGAAACTGACGATGCTGCTCACTTTGCCAACTTCCTTAGGTGGATACGCCCTGCCAAAGCCAGAGCTAAATAAGGTTGTCGAAGTGGACGAAGGTTGGCACATCAAGACGTACCGGTGCGATCTTGTCTGGCAATTGAAGCGATTTAAAGAAAGGACGTTAAATGCGGAAAGAGGCACGGCAACTTATTCTGATCGGTTTATTGCAAAGAATGGAGGGCTGGTCTCGTCTCGCAAATCGGCTAGTGGAGAGTTGTCTTGCGAATCGGGTAGCGGGCTTTCGTCTCGCAAATCGGCTAGCGGGGAGTCACAAAATGCCGGGTTGGCCTTGGAATACGACAGCCATGAATTTCACGCAGAGAAGAGAAAAACCATCTTGGATTCCAAAAGGCGGATATCGTTAGAGCGAAACAACATGCGTGTGCTGTCCGTTACGAAACAGCAAGTTTATGATGAGTGGGCGTTTGATGAGCTTGCGAAAGTGGTGGCGAAATATCTGGGCATTCGGATGCGTATTGGCCGGAAAGATTTTGTGCAACGCAGGCGATGTTTAAGAGTGGAGCTGGGGTTGTCGGATCGCCCGGCGGAGTGGCGGCATTGATAGGAACAGGGGGCTGAAGTGTGCTCGGTGTGGCGTGCAACACGAACCGACATAAAAACAGGACCGGAATGCACTCGGTGCGGTGCGCGACACGAATTCCCTCCCAGCCGCTGGTCGGCAAAATGTGCACCTTCGTGAAACGCATATATAGCAAGATCGTGGCATTCTCCTGTTAATGCGGGCACAAGGAGGGAACACGGTGGCGAAAGTGGCATAATTAAATGCTCAGATTACGCACGCGAAGGCGAAAGAGAGCGTGTGCGAACAGGCGAAAGCAGAGCAAGAGTCAAACGAAAGGAGGCGCGATGATAACCACGACATGTGATGAAAATTCTACGCGTCCTCTCGTAATTGTCGTGCATGCTTCTGTTGGCTCTGGTCATCGGAGCGCTGCTCAAGCTGTTTCTCAGGCTCTTGAAGATCTTTGTGGAAAACATCCTAATCTTCCTGTCGATACCGAAATTGCGGTATTGGATATTTTGGACTACGGGTATGTGAAGTTCGATGGCGACAAAACTGCCAATGTAACGGTGATCTTTAATTCGCTCTATGACTTCACCTGGCATCATGTATTTACGGGCCGCCTTCTCTGGGCAGGCGGATGGGGCTGGTCGCCGTGCATGTTCAAGCCTTTCACTAAACTGGTAGAAAAGCGCAGGCCAATTGCGATCATTGCAACCCATATCGTAGCTGCGAATGCTGCCGTAGCGGCGCGCATGATAACTCGTCAAGCGTTCCCCATGGTGTGTGTGCCGACCGACTACGGCGCGGAGGGCCTATGGCCTCATCTCGATTGCGATCTCTTTTGTTGCGCAGATGACGAAATGGTAAAAGAGCTCAAGCCAAGAAAAGTGCCTGATAGTCATATAAAAGTGACGGGCATTCCGGTTCGTAAGGGCTTTTCAGAACCATGCGATAGAGATGCTGTCTTAGATAAATTCGGTTTACCCCATGACAAAATCAACGTCATTGTCATGGCGGGTGCTCGTTTGTCTCAACCGTATATTCCTTTTCGAGAAATCGTAAATAGAATCCTGCCTTGTCTGTCTGATTTCTCCAAAATGCACTTTGCGATTCTTGCAGGAGCAGACAAGGAATACGCCGATAAGTTGCGAGAATTTTTTGCTGAACGAAACATCACTAACGCTACGGTGTTTAACTATGTGGAAGATATCCCGGGGCTTATGGAAGCAAGCGATATGATCATTGCTAAGTCGGGTGGCTTAGCAACTACAGAATGCCTATGCGCTCGCTTGCCACTTATTTTGGTGGGTAAATCCTATGGGCAAGAGCGTGCTAATACGCTTACCGTAACTGCGGCTGGTGCTGCAGTAAAGGCGGAAACTTCCGAAGAGCTCCTCACCGAACTTGATCAAATTCACTCGAATCCCGAGCGACTTGAAACTATGCTTTCTGGTGGCGAATCTTTGCGACGTCCCTATGCGGCACGCGATATTGCTACGACCACGCTTGATATGGTGGGAAAGATACAGCTGCCAAAGCGCCATTTCGCGAAAGTGTATTGGGGTAAGAAGCCTTATCGCGTTCGTTGATGTTTCTCTAAAGGCGCATGCTAAGTCATGCATATCAAATTATTAAGTTATAGGGGTAAAAAAATAGATAAAAAGATCTAAATACCCCAATAACTAACAAATTTCCTATTTCCCCTTATTATTTACAGACGCTTTTCCGCAATCCGCAAATACTGGTATTGGTGCGCAAATCATGCCACAAAGTGAGCGAGGAATTGCTTGTATCAAATACTTGTACTAACGCTGCAGCCTTTTCATATGGGGCGGATTTTGCAAATTGAGAAGGAGCTTTTGTGGATTGCTGTGCCGCCGATGGTGTTACAGCGGACGCCATTCCCGCCGGCGGCATTGCGACCGATGCCATTCCCGCTGATGGCGTCACAGTCGATGGCAGTACTTCTGCTGTGATATCGACAAAACGCTCAACAAGATGAGGGTTGTAGTACACGTGTGAACGATCTTCTAGCAAGGCCCCGTAGTAGATATCTGCCTCTACTAGGTCTTGGAACAAATGGCTGCCATAGGAAAGCTCAGGCGAATAACCAGCTTCTGAAGAAGCAACTTCGCATACGCCCATAAGATTGCTTACGTCAGCGAAGGCGACAGGCACGCCAAGTTCAGGGGAGGAAGTGCCAATACGTCCCGGTACCAGCAGCAAACAGTTTTTGCCTGTATTGCGAAAATGCTCGTTAACCATTCCAATGAGACGTGCTGCCGTAGGCTTTTCGATATGGGGACACTGATAATAACGAAGGGGATCAACTACTATTACGACATCGATGGGGGTAACACGCGATTTTCCCATCGCGCACTGCTTAATACTGAAATACGTATCTTCTTGGGGTAGCTTTGGTAAATCAATACGCTTTCCAGATTGCAGCAGGTGAAGCGGTCGGCATTGCAGAAGATTAACAACAAACTCGTTGTCCTTGCCAACATTTACGGTGTATTCGATATCGACGGGATGTTCGTAACAGCGCTCCAAGGTTAAAAGCATGTTCGCCATTAGCGTCGTAAATTCGCGGTTTTCAGCCAGCCCTTGACACGAAGCGAATAAAACGGGACGAAACTGACCCCGTTCGCGCAGTCTTCCCTCCGCTTCGCGATCGTGTTCGAACACGGCTTGTTGGGCAAAGCGGGGAAACAAATCAGCCAAATCGAGCACGTTGCATTCGGTTATGGTGCGTTTTTCCAGATCGAGAACATCGGCATTATGCTGAGAATAACGATGTTTATCTGCCCAGGTTTGATTTGTTTGAGCCAAAGGCTTATCAAGGCTAATAATGCGTGGGTAGTCTGACTGGGTTCGATCGACGGCTTTTGTGCCGAGCCCCGCGACAAGACGAAGCATCCCTGCGCTCGGGTCAAGTGAATCAGACCAGCGATAGGTGCTATGGGAATAGCCAACACCTGCAGCTGTTGGCATAAATAAACGATGCCCGTAATGCGATCCGCTTACGCGCATGACAAGAAGCGCCATCTGCTCTTCTTTACGATCAAGCCCATTACGACGACGGTATTCAAGAGCGGAAGGATTCATAGTGGACGCGTAGACACGGCGTACTGCCGATTCGAATGCATCAAGTCGCTCTTCAAGCGATCCCATGTTGGCGCAAAAAACCGAATCGTATTTTCCGGCAAAGGCGTTACCGAAGCCGTCCTCTAAGAAGCTACTGGAGCGCACAATGATGGGAGCCTGTCCGTAATAATCCAAAATGCGCATAAAGCGTTCGCGTATGTCGTCAGGAAAGGACCCATTGAGCAAACCCTCTTTCAGAGCAGGAGCTTCATCGATGAATCCCTCTTCACTTCGTTGTTTGATGCGAATAGTCCACAGATCGTTTGCAACCAAATAGGAGTAAAACACATCCGAGCCAAGATAGAACGAGTCGTGCGGTTCGAGGTGCTTATACACCTCTGGCTGTTGCAGCTGAATCATTTTGCGAGCGAGAAGCATGCCGCAAGCTTTGCCGCCAATGATTCCGGTTCCTACCATATGATTACGGACTTCGAAATAATCGGTTGGTTCAAAATAACGCTTAACCATTTCGCGCATTTTGGGATCTTTGGTAATCATCATGTTGCACATTTTGGTGCAGGTGTTAGCGGTTAAAGTTCCTTGCCTGAAGTCCGACTGAGCAGCCGCAAAAAATCGATCCCAACTGTCGGTGTTGCGATCAGGCGCCGCTTGAGCTTCCTCGCCTGCAAGGGCATAAAATTTGCTTGCTTCCATGCCATCGGTCAAAGTAAAAACTTCTTTGGTTTGCGGAGAATAGCGGTGGGCTAAAAACATGGTTTCGCTATAGCGGTTCCACATCTTGAGAGGGTGAACATACAGATCGTTTTCAGGTGAAGAATACACGTCGATTAAAACTTGAGTAGTATCGCGAATTTTCGCGATGGTTTGAAACGAATGACCGCCGCGAATAATAGGAAAGTAGGCAACCGTATCAAGTTCAAATAAGTAGGGACACGTTACTCTAAAAAAGTTGCCCATCATAAGATCAGCAGACCAGGCAGCTTGCAATTCGCTTAAGCAATCAAATACATAGCAGGCTTCGCGACCTTCTTTGGTGATAAGTTCTCGAACTTCGATCGTGAATGCCTCAAATCCTTTATGGGGATTGAGCTCATAGATAGTAACGCCTGGCTGCGGTTTTACCAGGGGCTCATGAGAGGCAAAACGCATATAAATAATGGGACGTTTGTCTGCGAGACACTGTGCCACAAACGGCTCAACGAATGTTGGAAAATCTTCAAGTGATGATAACTGCCAAACAACGTTGTCGCCTAAACGGATGTTGTCGAAAACAGTATCAAGCTGAGGAATGCCACACGAAATACGATCGAATGCTGCCATAAGAGTCCTATCACTGGATTGATTACTGGATCGGATTGGCTAGTGTTTGTAGCTTGGAGCATCCTTAAAGATAGGCAAAATCCAAGCATGTACCCTGATCATAGGCTTGATGTGTTTCGTGATTGTGAACGAGAGTACTTTGGGTACTCCTCATTGCGCAGCTCAGCAAATTTCGAACCGAGCTACATAGCCAAGTTTCGATTGCCGAACTGTATAGGTAAGCGAGCCAAGCGAATTTGCACTGATTGCCTGAATACCAATGTTGTCTGAATGTCAATGTTAATTGATTACCATGCGCTGAACGTAAACGTCGTTTCGTAAATCGCGAGCGTGCTCAGGTGATAGTTCTCCGGCGCGCTGGGCAAGCTTGATGAATTCAAGTTCGCGAGATAAGGCAGCATCCTGGATGTCGTCAATTGCCTCGTTAACGCGCTGAGCCGCCATCATGCGCGCTTGGAGCCCCTCGACATCGATATCGTCATCTTCGTAAATGTTGCTAAGCTCTTCAGCAAAGGCATTAGCCTGATCGTAAAGTTCGTCGCATCGTTTGACTAGAGCGCGCGCTTGCGCTGCAACTTTGTCGCTGGCAAGAGGGATAAGCTCGCGAATGCGGTCGGCATAGCGCTTCATTACTACCGCGGTGGCGGGTTCATCGACGCTTTCGGGAAGATTGTCGGCAGGCACTTCGGAGGTTTCTTCATTCTCGGGTAGGTCGCCCGTAGACGTTTTGGCGGTTTCTTCGCGTCGGTTGATTGCTTCTCCTGAAAGGTTTTCTGACAAACTTTCCAAAAGAGTGGCAGCGGCATCTTTGAGTGGCACTTCTGCAGGAGTGGTGAGACGTTTTGTGAGATTTTCGGCTACGTGTTCTAAAGAAGTGTTGGCTAGAGAGGTGTTGGCTGCGGCCGACGAAGGCGACTTCTGATCGTTTGGATTATCGAGGGCTTCCAGTGCCTGCTCTCCTGTGACTGACCCAGTGAGGTGGGCGTCTGCCTGAATAGCATCAATAACGCGGGTTAGTACGGCGATCTCCGCGTCTGCATAGCCTTTGGTACGTTTTTCGAGAGGCTTTAGGGGCACTAGTTTGCGTACTGCGAAGTTAGCAAGAATCATAGTGCATACGATAACGCCGGCGGTTAAAAACAAGAGTTCGGTACGCATAGGAAACGCATCACCCGATGCTACGGTTAGCGGGATAGTGAGAATAAGTGCTAGGGTAACGCCTCCTTTGGGGCCGGCAAAAGCCATTCCTAAGGTGCCCTTCAGATTTCTTTTTGAAAAGCAAATACGCAGAGGCCTGCCGCTGCGACGCGTGTGAACCAGATCCATACCCAGGATCCAGAAAAAGCGAACAGCTTCCAATACGAACGTAAGGGCAAAAACGGCAAGGATGAGCAAGGCTGCATCGACAGAGCCGCTTTGTATTGCTGGAATGAATGTGCTGGGGAGTTGAATGCCAAGCACTACAAAAATAACGCCATTCAATACGAACTCGAGAGTTTTCCACACGCTTGAAGCCTGGAGGCGCTGGCGAGAGGAAGCGATGGTTCGTTTATGAGGCAGAAGCGAAATGGTCATGCCTGCCATAACAACCGCAATAACGCCGCCTACATGAATTTGCTCGCAGATGAGATAAATGATGAAGGGGGTTAATAATTCAAGGACTACGTGCACGGTGGGGTTGTCGAGTCCATAGCGGCGCATCATGCTGGTAAGTCCCCAGAAAGCAAATCCCAGTAAAGCACCGACGAACAGTCCACCAAAAAGTTCAAGTGCAAATTCTTCTCCTGCGTGAGTAAGCGAAAACGCTCCAGAGACAACGACGGCAATAGCGCATTGAAAACCAATGGTACCTGTGACGTCATTGAAGAGTGCTTCGCCGTTGAGGAGTGCTTCATGACGACGACCGAAGCGCATTTCTTTAGCGAGTGCGGTAACGGCGGCTGCATCGGTTGATCCCATTGCTGCGCCAAAGGCAAGGGCAGCTGCAAGAGGAATAGCGGGGATTAGGGCATTTAAGGTTGCGCCCATTGCAATCATGGTTAGCAGAACGAGGCCCGTTACGAGGGAGGCTATGCCAAAGCGATTCTGATAGAGTTCTCCCGAATCTACTCGCCGCGATTCATTGAAGTGAAGGGGAGCAATGAAGAGGATTAAGAGAAGCTCGGCATCTAAATTAATGGAGGAGGGCAACGGGATAACAAGGGCGATTATTACACCCAAAATGATTTGAACTAAAGGAAGAGAAACGCCGTGTAAGACCTGATCAAGAAGACTCGATGCCACTACGGCTACAAGTAAAAACAAGATTAGTTCAAGAAGTTCCATGCCACACCTTTATGTTGCACTTTGAGAGTTTGCTATGTGTTTTGGTAAAAGATAGGGGGAAATACTAACAATTGCAACGAGTGCTCGTGTCGAACTAGGAGAAGTCAACGATATTTCCAGATGAAGGGTTTGCTGCTTGGATTCTCGTACGATGTCTCCTTGGGTAAGGAAGTGCCGTGCGTCTTCAAAAGTACCCATTGCGTGAAGTGGCTAACTTGTATATAATTTTCAGGCGCTTTAGCGATAGAATTACTTGATACAAGTTGTCTATTTGAATTATAGATCTCTTTGTTTCATTTTTATCCTAAGGACAGCATTCAATGCCAACGTGGCTCAGTTGGTAGAGCAACGCACTCGTAATGCGTAGGTCGCCGGTTCGAGTCCGGCCGTTGGCTCCACGAATTTTTGCAGGTCAGTCGCTTGTCGGCTGGCCTTTTTTCGTATTGGGATATAAAAATGCCTCTGTGTAGAAAAATGTGTAGAATCGCCGAAGTGGACTATAGGCAGAAAAACGCGTCTGAGACATTAGAACCAATCCGATCTTTGTCTTTTCGGATCCTTGATAGGTATACCTAGCAAATTTGATCATAGAAAAAGAGGCTAGAATTTTTTTCGTACATGTTAGTAAGCTTTTCTTGGGCATCTAATTCGGAAAGTAATTTAGACGGCAGCGTACGAAGGGAACGTAGCGAGGGCGATTGGAAAAAATAAATAGCCCCCAGCGAATAAAGCCCGACTAGCCGTTCAAAGCAATATTGTTGGCATAGGCTGATTAAGAACTTTCCAGACAATGGAATCAATAAGGTTGTAGTTTTCTAATTGACTTCGTTTTTTGAATTGGGGAAGTTGTAAGACATCGTAAAGGATTGCAGGCACGATTAAAATAAAGCACCTAATGATCTCATTGATTCCTTTAAAACTACTTTCTCCTGCTGCGCTTATTTCGTTTCCGCATAAACGAAAACTTTGGGCGTAATGATGCATGGCATACTCGAGATCAGGAGCGATTTCAACATTTCTATAGGAACATGCTTTCCTGAGCGCATTGACCCTTCTTTCGACGAGAATTTTTTCGTAGGGCTCTGATTCTGCTCTATTGTTTGATGCAGATTTGAATATGAAATTACCCGGCGAAAGCATTAATTGTGCATAGCGAATAGAAGCTTCCTACCAGCTTAAATCTATTCCGATCCTATCAAGAGAAAACTGCTCACAGTATTCCGACCACCATGATCGAAGCATGTATTTGCTTTCGAAGTGATTGTAGAATGTCTGTCTCGAAATTCCTGCATTCTTGCATATGTCATTTACGCTTATGACCTCTAAGGGCCGGTCAACGCTTTTGAGCATCTTGCAGCATTTCGTATTTATAACACCTACAAAATTATGGATCGTTGGCAAGATACAAAAGTTGGCGATTGGGTTTTCTATGGGGATCAAGGAGTTGGTCACGAAATCGTTCCGCACGAGCCTAATAAGTACATTGTTGGTTGCTCGGATACGCATCGGCCTCCAAAGCAGCAAGGTGCTGTGGCATGGCTCCCGCATGGGTGTAAAGAATATGCTTGGACATGGGGATTCTTCTTGGAGGAATTACCTGGTAACCGCACAAGGTTCGTTCAGCGTAATACGGCGATGGTTGAGGTCTCGAATAAATTGCAAATGGCAATTGTTGTAGGCTTAATTTGGGGCTGGTCTTCTGGGGTCATACAGACACGAATGTGTGACGTAATCAAAGCTCTTGCTGAAGGTAAGAAATTTATTCATTTCTAATTCGAAATTTGTTGATAAGGAATATCTCATGAAAAAGACACCTTTGTTTTATATTTCACCAGCACTATTGGTTTCAGTTTCCCTCATTGGGATTAGATATGCTGCCCTACACTCCTTCCTGAATAAAGAATGGGGTCGAGGACGTCATGATTGGAGTGAAGAGTAGGGTTTCCTTTGATGGGTCACTTAATTCTTTGACAGGCTTGCTAGAAATATAGTTTATAGCGTAACAATTGCAGGTTATAAGGCTGTTCTTTAGGTGGCTTTTAGGGCAGCTTAAAGCCATCGCTATCCCAAATCAAAAGTAGCGATGGTGTCTTGATCTTCTAAAGTGACAATTTGAGGTTTTGGCGATTGGAACTCAGCGGTTGCGTCGGAAGCTTGGGCGTTTTCGTCAGCTGATACGGCTTCGGTATCAGAACCGGCGAAATTGGTTGCCCCATCCGAGCTAGTTGATACTGGTTTCACCATAAGCGTATAGGTGCCCTGTTCAGTCACGTCGCTGAGAGCATAAACGGTATTGACGTCAACGGTGGCTGTGCAGAATGCTTCGGGATCGTTGTTGGGATTGTCGTCGGTGAGAACTTCTGAAGCAATACCTTTATAAACTCCTACTTCAACTTGAGCAAGAGAGCTATTTGCGGTGTTGACCTGCACTGACAAAGTGCCTACTTGAGAAGAGAACACGCAAGAATTCACCATAAGGGCTATTATGATAAGAGCCCCTGCAAGTACTCCAATGAAAGAGCCGCGAATGCGAAAACGAGGACCCTTAGTTGGTTTTTGCGTCGAATCTGATTGAGTATTTGAAGACTGTTCCATTTAACTAACCCGTCTCAAGTGTTGTGCTCTAATGCGACATCTTAAGTACCACGTTTCAAGTGATAGTTGTCCCTCATTTTATATGAATTCCCACAACATTTTGGTCCAAATGATAAAGACAGTATGCGTCTCTTGGCGCGTCTTCTGATGCGAGTTCTGATCAAAATTAGCATACTGCTCTTGACCTGCTTTTTAGTAGGGCCTTTTGATGTATCTTCTGCATCAATCACTTTTAGGACAACTATTTCCGATTTTTATCCTCTATCATACCCTCCCCAAAAAAATTGATTTGCCCTAAAAATCGACTCTCTGAACTACTTATTCTTATCGGAAATCTGAGAGCTACTAGCGATGGTTACAAAAAAGATAATTTTCGTTACAAATATGCTAGAATTGTGAAAATGCTATAAAAATACTAGCATTTTACATAAAACATGTTCTAAGCGGTTGAACAGGCATTAATACTCGTGGTAGCATGAAAGATGCAATTCTCGCTTATATCCTGAAACGTTCTTATCGTTACTTAATCACTAAAACAATGTTAACTGCGGAGGATTGAAAAAGAACCTTTCAGGAGGGGGGTCGCTACCCAATTTCCCGAATGACTTTTAGCAAATTCGTAGAACGTCTTTTGGGGTTTATAAGGGTGGGTACAAAGCCTCCTTGTTTTTGAATAAGACATCGCGTCACTTTGTGCAGACGCTTAACAGAGACGCCTTTTGAGTGTTGCTTCGGGACGTTGTCGGAGTGTTGTTTTGGAAGGGGCCCATCATGAAGTCGTTTAGCAGACGGCGGCATAGCCAGCCTTATGTTCAGGCAGAAGCTTTAGTAGATGCTCGCAATAAAGTGTTTAACGTAATCATGGCAGTACTTTTGGTGCTTACCATGTTGCCTATTACTGCGTTTACGTATGAAAGCCAGGCTTCGGCAGAGACCTTAGATTCAAATGGAACTACTCAGGTAAGTGAATATTCAGACGATAGTTCTAATTCGTCTGGAGGAAGCACGTCAAATAGTTCAGCCACCACAAGCAGTGGCTCTTCTGACGGAGAATCCTCAAGCTCAGAAAACGCTGACGGGGGGTATCCCTCAACTGCAGTAGATCCATCAGATGACAATACCCAAAGCGGTGACACCCAAAATGGGTCCAATGGTCAAAACTCGCCCAATGATCAGGGAACATCCGATGATGGAACTGGCGCTTCGGGGCAGGACGATCAAGGTGGTGTGCCTGGTGCCCCTAGCGATGGCGAAAATAATTCCGAAGAAGATTCCCAAGACGACAATTCCGCTGCTGATGAATCTGCAGATGAGTCCGAAAAACAACGCGATCCTATGGCTTGGCAGTCCCAGCTGGATGCCACCAAACTTGACGCTTCAATAGCTGTTGAAACCGACAAAATTGACGCGCTGGAAAATAATCAGTTACCTGCTGAAATTCCTGCAACACTTCGTGTAAGCTTTGAGCTTACTCCTGGAGAGGACGGCTTGCTTAAGGACGACTGGATCGAGACAACTCTTCCTTCATTCTTGTCTTTCGAAAACGCTTCACTTGAAGTGTTTCGCCTTAATGCTGATAGAACCGAAACAACCGAAAAAATTGCAAATGCCGAAATAAAAGATGGCGTTTTAAAAATCACTTTTATTGACGCTGCCGCTACTGAAGATACGTCAGCTACGGTGCGCGGCTACGTTGATATAGAGGCCTCACTCGCTTCTAGCTCCTTAGGAGAAGAAGAGTCCGAACAGCTCTGGATTGCTCAGACGGGAGAAGATGGTACGCAACGCGAAGTAAAGCTTTTGCTTCCTACATATCAATCAGTCTTGGATACTTGGAATGAAGCACACAGCCCCTTAGGAATGCTAGGTGGCGCACTTGGTATTACTGATGGTGAAGTTGTTGCTCAGGATGAAACGGCGAAGCAAAACAATGCGAGAGTGTTGCCCGAACCCGAGGTGTCGGTAGATAACGGATCCTTTAATACTCAAGTGCACTCTCAGATTATTTGGTGCGATAACAACTCTGGTAACCGTCCATCTACGAGCAGCCTTACGGGTGGGTATATTCCTCAGTATTCGCTTGATAACGGACAAACCTATCGCGATCTCATTGATTCGAATGGTAGGGTAACTGAGCAGGCGAAGACTGACTTATATTTAAATGAAGAAGAAGTTGCTCGCATTGAAGGAGCGGACCTTATTCAAATCACGCAGTCCGCGGTGAATACCTATGACGTTGTTACCAGAGCATTGCCTGGCTCGTTAGTTACGACTACGCGCACTCCTGTTGATGAAGACAATAATGGCGAACAGGATCGAAACGATGATGGTTCGCTGAAATATGAAACTTCGACTAGTTCTTCAACAATTCATTGGGTGTTAAAAGATACCAATACCTATTCCGGATATGTAGATGGTGAAAACTCTACTTGGGATAAGCAATACAAGATGCTTACTTCGCCCGTTGAATTTACTGTTATCGGTAAGGTGGGCGATAAAAAGCTGAGTGAAATTTTCGGAGAAGGACATGAATCTGAATTTGAGTTCGGAGCCACTATTGATGGAAAACCTCAGAACAGTATTACCGTTGCCCAGGCAGTTGAAGGGGGTTGGCTAACCATTACCGACACAGCTGATGGCTGCGTCATCGAGGGAGATCTGCCTATTTATAATGAGCAGGGTCTTCCCATTGTGTACTTCGTTAAATATAAAGGCGTGCAGGAAGGCAAAGACTACTACCAGGTTTCTTACGATAACTCTGCATCTGATAGCCATGGCAGCGCAACCGACGCAGTGTATGTTGGCGGTTCGATGACGCTACGCCATGCGGGTACTACTGAATATCATGGCACTAAGGTATGGCTGGATAACAACAATGCGCAGCGTCCGGGTGCCACCTTTACGTTGTGGCGTTATTCGATCAATGGCGGCTCGGCAGCAACAGCATCGCAGGTAAGCTTGAGCTCGCTGCAAACGGACGCAAATGCTGCTTCGGGTTATGCCACGGTGACTATCCCCGCCGGTGGTTCCTCGACGGTTGATTTGGGCCAGTTACTGAAAGATACGTACGGCGACATAATGACTCAGTTGCCAAAGTATGATCCCGATGGATATCCCTACGTGTATGCGTTGCGTGAAGATGCAATAGCGGGCTATGAACAGGTATTTGGTTCGGTTGGCGCCAACGGAACCGTAACGGATACGGTTCCACGCTATGAAAACGAAGCAGGTAACGGTTGGATTGAGCTTGAGAATGCTACGCGTTCTGAGACTGACCGATTCATCTACAACGGCGGTACTATCTCGAACCGTTTGACGGGTACCACTACGGCCGAAATGACCAAAACTTGGGAAATTGCTGCATTCCAGGATGACTTGATCGATGTGGTCTGCACCTTTACCGCGCAAAGTCGGGTAAAGGGTTCTGACTCGGCATGGCAAAATGTTGATTCCGCTGATGCGGTACAGACTTTGACGGGCTGGAATGCAGAAACATTGAGTAAAGCCGTTACCGAGTCCTTCCCGAAGTATGATTCTCACGGCAATGAGCTTGAGTATCGTTGGTTGGAGACGGATGTAACGCTGGATGGCCAGGATACGCAGTTCCAACTGCATGAAGATGGCACGGCAAGTTTCCAGCTTCAGATAGAAAACGATGAAGGTATTACCGAAACACTCGAATTTACTTCTACGCCGGTAACTACTACGGCTGATGATGGAACTTCATCGACTACCATTACTAATACGTTTGCCAATATTACCGATCAACATGTGGACAAATATTGGGAGCAGCCTGATGGGTCGCTTGCTCAGGTAGCGCCCGATCCAAATTATTCCGACGGTAACGCAACGGTTGAGTTGTATCGCGATGGCGTTCTTATTGGTACATACACCATGGACGGACAAACCGATTCTACGGCTACGCCCATAACGGAATTAGGTGAAGCAACGTGGCAGGAAACTCGTTCGTATCATATTGACTTCGAGAATCTGCCGAAGTATTCATCTGAAGGTAAACGTTATACGTATTTAGTACTTGAAACTTCTAAACAAAGTTGGAACACTGAGCGCACCTATGATTCCGAAACACGCACTACGCGTATCGATAACTACTTTCCTGAAGGTGAAGGTTCTGAAATCCGTGTAACCAAGCGCTGGATTGACGGTGATGATGCGGCTCATCGTCTGAAGGTGCGTGTCGAGTTAGTGGCAAATCACTATATGGCATCACAGGCTACCAATGCTGATGGCAGTCCTCGTTACGAATTTAACGAGGGGCAGGTTGTAGCATCGGTTGATCTTACGGCTGGCGAATTGTGGTTTGCGGAAGTAGACATTCCCATTGGCGGCTTAACGTATCAGGATTTCACGGCAGTTGAATCGTGCGTTATTGATGATAAGGGCACCGAAAGCACTGAAGATGACGAGGTGTTCTACGCGGTAACGCGCAGCGAGGCTGAGAACAATCCCGATTACGTTGATGAAGGATGGGTAAACGCTGGTTGGTCCGACGATAATAATCGTCGTGTCGCAACGAATGATCACGTATATGAAATTCTTTCAGGAAGCAACGATACGCTTCAAGCTGCGGAAGTTTCGAATCGCCGATTGGGCTTGTTCGACCTTACGGTTACCAAGGATTGGGCTGACAGCTTAGGAGATATTCCAGCTGACTCGACAGACAATCCTCGCCCCGAAGCTGTTCTGACGCTTTCGTGTGATGAGAACCCCAATGCATTTTCGCTTGATATTTCGGGCAACTTGCAGGTGTCTGTAAGTGGCAACATCTTGCCAGTGACTGATGCTGACGGGAATCCCGTGACGGCAACCATTGTTGATGACGTAGAAGGCGATGGTACGGGTGATGCTCAAGTAACGATCAACCGAAACAGCGCAAGTTCAACCTATTACTTCTTTGGGTTGCCAAAGTATGACGGCAACGGCATGAACGTACACTATAGCGTCAATGAGTCGTGGATGAGCGACGCGGGTGACTACCGAAGCAATGAGACGGTGGGTGACTATATTGTTGAGCCTGGCATGCGTCACTTCCATGACACGCAGCAGGTTGATTTTGACAACACCCGTTCGGGTACGCGTGACGTGGTGTTCTACAAGATGTGGTATGACAACTACGTAAGCCAGGATCTCAACCAACGCCCCGATATTTACTTGACGTTGTACCGCGTGAGCGAAAACTATTCGAATCCAGTAGCGGTTCCTGGTTATATCAACTTCAACTGGTCGGCCATTACCGAAGATGGCGATGCTGCTAACGAGCAGATGGTAACCATCTCTGATTTGGCGGAATACGACGACAAGGGCGCGGAGTATACCTACTACGCTTCTGAATCTATGTCTGCTGATGGTACATCCTTGAACTACGCGCCGGTTAAGTTTAACTATGGCAGCATTCAAGACGTCGCTGAGGAAGATCTTGCTATTAAGGTAGATGAGGATACCGCCAATACTGATCCGACCGAAAATGGTGTTGGTTGGGCGATTCATGAAAGCGGCACGTTTGAAAACAGGCTTGATTCGGATCTTGAAGTCGCAGGTACAAAGCTATGGGAAAACATCTCGGGCAATGTTGCTCAGGGAGATTTGCCTGAAATAACGGTATATCTGCAGCGTAAATTGGCCAGTGATGCTCAGTGGCCCGAAATGATTGCTACCAAGAATGAAGCTGATGGTAGTTGGTCGGTTTCGAATGCCATCAATGAAACTTCAGAGCTTACAAGGGTAACAACCAATCAATACACCTTCAGCATTACGACCGATCATGAAGGCAATGCGCTGCCTCGCTATGATGAATATGGCAACTTGTATGAATATCGTACAGTAGAGGTTATTTGGGGTCTTGAGAACCAGCCTGGCGGCTTTACCACCGATCAGCTTAACGGTGTAGATCTCAATGATGTGATCGACGGAACCGTTAACTTGGTGGGCAATGTGTATGTAGTTCAACATGGTGAATCCGACTCATTCTTGCTGCGTAATGTATACGGTGGCGAAACTGGCAACCTTACCGTGAAGAAGCTGTTTGAGGGTCGTGAAGCGGGAGATTTATATCCTGACGTTACGTTTAATGTGTATCGTTACTATGTAAACGATGAGGGAACGCCAAGTGCTCCGGAATTGGCGGCAAGACATACTATTACCGCGAGTGATTTCCAAAACGATATACTCGGCGATACCGGCAATAACTCCAAGAAGTATACTTTTACGAATTTGCCCGTGTATGCGCCAGATGGTAGTCGTTGGGTGTATTTCGTAGCGGAACAGAATCTTAATGGTTATGAAACCGTGGTAGGTACGGGTGATCTGAGTGTTCCTGATCGTAGGTTTGTGCCAGGTGATCCTATCAACGCGCAAGGTGTAGTTACGGATGATGGTTCGGGTGTAGCAATGCGCTCGAGCGACCTTGGAAATGTCGATCAGACAGTTATTGCTTCGGATGAAACCGTAGACGTTACGTTTGCAAACAGCTATGAACCTGGCTCTGCGGACCTAAAGGGCACCAAAGTATGGCACGACTACAACAACATCTTTACGGTACGTCCTATTACATTAGATCTGACTCTTACGCGTTTTGTAGGTAATAAGACTGAAGTGCTTTCTCTTAATACAACCGATCCCAATGGGGAGAACTATTTGACTTGGACTCAGAAGGGCGAAACGGGAGACTGGACATTCACTATCTCTAATGTAGAGAAATGGGCACCCAACGGCCAGGCATGGACGTATACCGTGACTGAAGATTTGTCTAATGAAGCAAGTCAGCACTATTCAATAGTTGTTGGCTCCTCGTCTGTTTCGACGGCGAATCCCAATGCGTCATTTAGGTTGGAAAATGCCTTGAATGGTCGTGCGTCGGTTACGAAGAGCTGGGTTGATGGCAACGACCCCTATGGCTTGCGTCCCACTACGGTAACGGTGCAGTTGCAAGCACGTACTGCTGTAGTGCAGTCAGATGGCACTGCAGGTCAGTACAGTGAATGGAGCGATGCCTATTCGGTATGGACCCAGTTTGCATCTGAAGAAGATTTGGCAAATCAGGGTTTCACTAAAGAATCAACCTATCGAACCCTTAATGCTGATGACAATGGTTGGCGTGGGTCATGGTCTCGCCTTCCTGTTTTGGCGCGTTTATCAGCTGATACGGCTTTGACCAGCATTCAGTATCGTGTTGTGGAAACCCAGATTGGTGATCAGGTGATTTCGTCGCCCGACGAAAATGGTGACTACATAGCATATCATCCATACCAGCCTGATCAGGTAGATGGCGGTAATGTGCAGGATGGTTTCACGAGTGCGATAACGAATACGCTTGAGTCCACTTCCATCACCGCAACTAAATCGTGGAAAGATGATGCAGATGATGTTTGGGATACACGTCCTGGCAATGGTAATACCTGGTCGGTGACGTATTTCCTGCAATCAAAGACGAATAATACCGATTGGGGCTGGGTAGTAGAAACTGATTCGAAGGCGGATCCTGCGGGTAGCGCAACCCAGGATGGAGTAGTAAGCCTTACTATTTCTGGAACAGGGAACGATACAAAAGTGACCTGGGAAAACTTACCGGAATTTGACGCAAGCGGAAACAGGTATGAATATCGCGTGGTAGAGCAAGTCCCGGGTAGTTATGACATATCAGACCCGAATGCTGAATTGATTCAGGATGATGATACAGAGCATCGTTACTATGTGGTTAGCAATAGCGGAGGATCGCAGACCTTTGTTAATAAGTTGCGAACAGTAGATCTGACTGGTACCAAACAGTGGAATGACTACGGTACCGGCCTGGCTAATTCCATAACTGCAGATGATCTACCTACTATGGTTCTGTATCGCCAAATCAAAGGTGGTACGCCCGAGCAGGTAAAGATGAAGAACGGCACCGATCCGGCACAGCCTGTTTGGTCTGATGCAGACAGCGATGGCGTATGGACATTTGTTTATAGCGATTTGCCCGCAGCGGACAAAAACGACAAACCCTACACTTATTGGGCAGTCGAGCAGGCAGGTACGTCTGAAGGCTACTATCCAACCTATGGCACTTCCGGCGCTGATGGCACTACCACAGACGGTGACCAGCAGACGGGTACCACCATTACAAATGTAGCAACGCGTTTCACGCTCGATAAGGTAAGCGATTGGGATACCGATAGCACGACTGATGGCACCCAGGGTGAGCAGCTGCGCGGTATTGAGCTTACGGTCACGGGAGCAGATGACAAGATCTATGGTGTTTGGAATCGTGATAATGACGGAGTGGTAACCAGTACAGTATGGCCCGATGGTACCGATGATGCCACTCAGGGCGGTACTGTTATGACGGGCAACAACGCTGGTTACTTGGTCGGCTTGCCTGCAGAAACCTATACTATTTCCGAGACGAGCACGCCACCGGCTGGTTATGCTAAGGCGAAAGATGTTCATATCACCATTGCAGCGAATGGTGAAGTTTCATCAACTGATGGAACCGTTACGGTGGATGGCACCAATCCTGGCGGCACTATTACAGTCAAGGTTGTTGACCCAGTGTTGCGTGGCCATTTGCAGCTAACGAAGTATGTTTCGGAAGACGGCACTTCGACAGGCCAGGGTATGGATACCCTCCAGGGCGCGAAGTTCGACCTGTATCGTGTTGATATTGCGGGAGACGCTGACGCAGACGATGAGCTTATCGCCGAAGGCCTCGTCACGAACAGCAGCGGCGTGATCACAACGGTGGGCAACGGTGCTCTCATCAGCAAGAAGTCTTCCGATGGCACGTTCGACCTTACCTATGGTGGTAAATATATCACTCTGGCTAACGGCCTGCCTGAAGGCGACTATTACTTCAAGGAAACCGATGCTGGTTCTACAGCGGTAACGCCTGACGAAGGTGGCGCGCGTAGTGAAACGCTGACTATCGCGCAGAAAGATCACTACGCATCGACGCAAATTGCACTGAGCACACAGAAGGCAAACCGGGAATTTGCTGCTACGGTTGAACTTATTAAGTACGACACATCGTCCCTGGCGGGTATCAATGGGGTTGAATTCAACCTGAAGTATCGCCCAGAAGGCTCAACGGCAACTGACTATCCGGTTGATCTGGGTACATTCACCACAAAATATGACAACTTACTGGGCAAGGATGGTGTGCTCACACTTAGTGGGCTTGAGAAAGGCGATTACCTCCTGACAGAAACCAAGAACCCTGGTTATGACATCACGGATGACAAGGGCTTTTCCGCTACGTTCACATTAGATAATGCTGATCACGATCGTACCTTTATGGTTTGGCAGGATGCTGCTGACGCTATCGACTTTGAGGTAACTAATGGAAGTATCGATTATGGTGCTGGCGTTCCGAATGATCGTCTGACGGGTCAAGTAACGCTCAATAAGCGCGGCAACAAAGAAGCCATCAATGCAACGTTCGATCTGCAGATGAAGCAGACTGATGGCTCGTGGACGACGGTTGTGTCCGGTCTTAAGACGGCAAATAGCTATGCGCTTACTTGGAACGACGACGGCAAGACTGCCACTGAGGCTGATACCGGTGATTTGGACGAGGGTCAGTTGACCGTAACGGGACTTACCTGGAACACATATCGCTTTGTTGAAACATCTACCGATCCGGGCTATTTGCCTGATGATGCGAATGGGGACAAGGTGAGCAGTGCGTTCACTATAGATCGCAATACGCCCAATATGGCTGTGGGCGTTACGGTCCAGAACGCCCAAACGAGCCTTGAACTTAACAAACAGAACGAAGTTGGAGATGCGTTGGCTGGTGCCAAGTTTACGGTAACGCCAGTGGGTAATTCTGTGTTCGCAGATGGAACCACGGCCGCTAAGACGATGACTAGCGACAGTAGTGGTCATGCAGTCCTTAATGGTCAGCTTGTAGTAGGTGGTACGTATGAGATTTACGAACAGACGGCACCTACAGGCTACGATCCGGTAGATGCGAAATTCCAAGTATATGTACAGGAAAATGGCAATCTTGATGTAGTTGGAGGTGACGCGACCCTTTCAAATGGATGGGAACGTGCGGACGTTGATGGTGATGGAACGGTCGATAATCAGTTCTCGTTCATTGCAACCAACAATCATCTTGCTATTCAGCTTGAAAAAGTAAGTTCCGGAAATGGCGGGCCGCTTGAAAACGCGACCTTTAGGCTGAATGGTATGTGCATGGACAACAACTCCAGCCATGATTTCACTACGGATAAAGATGGCGTGATCCAGATCGATCCGGGCTTACGTGCTGGTGTTGAATACACGCTGTATGAAACGTCTGCACCGAATGGTTATATTCAGATGACTGAGCCGTTGGTTTTCTATATGGATGAACGCGGTGAAATTGATGTAGTTGGTGACGTGCCTGAGGGTTGGACTGTGGGTGATGACAATATTTCGCTCACTGCAGCGAATGATCCGGTCAACCTTCAGATAACCAAGGTCAACCCGGATGGCGGCCCGCTCTTCGGCGCGGTGTTCTCCATTACGCCAGTCGATGGCTCCACGTTCGCTGACGGCACGACCGATACAGAGACGCTCCGTACAGGAGAAGATGGCTCGCTCTTTATGGGTGCAAAGCTTGTCGTGGGTAACAGCTACGACATCACCGAGGCCTCCGCACCGGAAGGCTACGAGAAGGTGTCGGGCACCATGCGCGTGACTGTTGCTGACGACGGGTCTATCAACGTGGTCGGCTCGGTTGACGAAAACGGTCAGGTTACAGGGCAGCTTCCTCCGACGGGCTACGAGAAAGTCTTCGGTAACGCCTTTGAAGTTCAGGTAACTAACGAGCCTGTGGAGATTACTATCAACAAGGTGAAGTCCGGCGATGGTGGCACGCGTCTGAACGGCGCAGTGTTCGAGGTGACGGGCGTCTTCGCCAACTCCAATGCAGAGTCGACGCGCGAGTTCACAACCGATACCGAGGGCAATCTTGTCGGAGTGGCAAATATCTCCGCCCAGCTCAAGAGCGGCGAGACGTACGTGCTTTCCGAGAAGACGGCACCTTCGGGCTATGAGCTCATTGAAGGTACGTTGACATTCACGGTTAACGAAGATGGAACTATCACGCCGCAGGGTAATGTTCCAGTTGGCTATTCCATCGAGCAGAGTAATGTTTCTATTGTTGCGGCTGATAGTCCTATCGATTTAGCGTTCTTTAAGAAGGACTTGGGCAATGACAACGAGCTTGCTGGTGCGGAGTTCACGTTGTCCGGTATATTCGTAGACAATGCAACTCATGAAACTTCGCAGCTGACGATTGGCTTCACTACAGCAGGAACGGCTATTTCGTTTGGCAATCTTTCCCATGAGGGCAATACATACAGTATAGTGGCAGGTCAAACGTATGTCCTTACTGAAACTAAAGCACCTAGTGGTTATGAGCTGCTCGAACCGTTCAACTTTACCGTGGGTACGGATGGAACTATCGCGCCTGCGGAAGGCTCTTTGCAAGCTGTGGCGGGCGAAGAGGGATATGTCATCTCCAACGACCAGGGCGGCGCAGTCACGCTCACGGCTCATGACAAACCTATAGAAGTCGTACTTGCCAAGGCGAGCAGCGCAAACGAGCAACTTGCATTAACTGGTGCAGTGTTTGAACTGTATCGCGGTGCTTCGGTTGCTGAAGGTGTTTTCGTAGAACAAGTATCCACGGGTACTGACGGTAAGGTTGCACTCGAAAACCTTGTGGGTGGCACGACGTACACTCTGAATGAAGTAACGGCTCCTGCAGGTTACGAGCTGCTGCCCGATGTGACCTTTACGGTTGAAACCGACGGTACCGTAACGTTGTCGGAAAATGCACCTGCGGGTTATACCGTCACAGAAGGCGAAGACGGAGTGGTAACCTTCATGGCGGCCGATACACCTATCGAGGCACAGTTAGTTAAGACCGACGAAGCTGGTACGCCGCTTGCGGGTGCAGTATTCAGCATTCAAGGCACTTTCGCTGGCGGCTATGCTCAGGAGCGAAAAATCACGCTCGATCCTACTGACGAGGATGGAATAACTTCTATCCCTGTGGCAGCGCTTATTGCAAACGAAACCTACACGATAGCTGAGCTCACCGCTCCCGACGGGTATGAGCGCGCGGGTAATGTCAAGTTCACTGTTGCAACTGATGGAACAATCACGATCCTCTCCGACGATGCTAATGCGGCGTCGGGTAGCAACAATACTGCAACGGATGATACCAACGTGGCATCGGGTGGCAATAACGCAATGGCAAGCAATGGAGGGGCTTCTGCTGTCGTCGGAACAAACGGCACGGGCACCTTCGCCGCTTCTTCTAAGGGTACGATGGCAGTAATTACAGCGACCAACCACCCAGTTGAGATAACCATCACTAAAACTGATGGTGCTCAAGGCTTATTACCAGGCGCCGAGTTTACGGCAACTTCAATCGATGGAGCCGCAGACGGCGCAGGAGCGCATAGTGTTACGGCGGTTACGGGTGAAGATGGTGTGGCAGTTTTGTCGGGTCTTATCGCAGGCAAGGAATACACCCTTGCTGAAACCAAGGCACCTGCGGGGTATGAGCTGTTAACTGACACACTTACCTTTACTGTGCAGCCCAATGGCACTATTGATACGGGATTGCTTCCTCCTGCGGCGTTCTCGATCGGCACCACAAAAGATGCAGTATCGGTAACGGATAACCCCTTGGAGGTCTCGCTGGTAAAGCAAGCACCTAACGGAGCACCGCTCGCGGGTGCGGAGTTCACAGTGGAAGGCGAATTCCCCGATGGTCAAACCAGTAAGACCTTTACTTCGGATGAGAGCGGCATCGTGTTTAATCAGCTGCAGCTTACTGGGTCTGCCGAAGGTACACGGTATTCCGTAACTGAAACTAAAGCTCCTGATGGATATGCCCAGCCTGAAGGTTCGCTCGATTTGCTGGTATATGAAGACGGAAGCGTGCAGATCGCCGAGAGTTCGTCGGCTGATATGAAACAGTATGCTTCGGTTGCTTTCACCAGTGGAACTGCGGTTGTTACGCTGAACAACGAGCCACTTCCTGGAACCGAGCTTCCGCAAACTGGCGACAGCAGAATCATGCCGATTCTTACTGGCGCATTTGGGTTGCTGGGATTGTGGGCACTTGTGATGGGCGGAATTGCTTATCGACGCTTCAGAGATATCAAGAAGTAGCACATTAAAGATCCCAAGGTTCATCTGAATCTTGGGATCGCTTTTGTTTCGGCTATTCCTGGCTTTCGCATATGAGTTAGTTCATAGACTGGTATTCACATTTTTTAGTTTGCGGATTTTACTCCCCCTTGAAAATGAAAGAGAACGAGCCAACCAAGTTTGCATTGGTTTTGTGTCGAGCATCGGCAGCAAAGCGGAATTTAGCATCTCGATGGCTAGTTGTTTATAGGGAGAAGGAGAGGGATGTTCGCATGTGCTCGAAGAAAAACAAGCATCTTCAAGCGCTTACCTTATTTGAGCGGGGGTATGGTTACAAGGCAACAGCCAGTGAACTCAATTTAAATACCGAAACGGTTCGAGAGTGGTTGTACACCTGGAAAGCACTTGGATCAGACCTGTACAAGCATCCAGAAAAGCGTCCGCGTTCCTATTCGGCGGAAGTTAAATTGGCGGCAGTGAAGGATCGTCAAAAGGGCGTCCCAACTGTTGAGGTGATGAAGCGCTATCAAGTTGCGAATCGTCATCGAATCAAGGAATGGTGCAACTTGTATACGCACTATGGTGAGGCGGCCTTTGAGGATCACTTGGATTCATAGGTTGTATTTACTGTCTCCTGCAGTCATCTTCAAACCGACTGTTTATACCATTGCGCTTGCTTACAGTTGTATCTACTGCTGCTTTCGGGCATCTTCAAACCGATCTTCAAATCACCCAAAGAATCCATTGAGCATCGACTTAATAAGATCACAATCAAGCACTGGATTAACAATCTAAATTGATACTCATATGAGTATCAATTTAGAATCGCATCAAGAATAGAGCTGCATTAAGAATAAAGTTACATCAAAAATAGGGTCGTATCAGGAATAGAGTTGCTTTAAACATAAAGTCGCATTAGGAAGATAGGGCAATACCGTCAAGGGCATTGGGGCCGTTAGTGCCGAATCTGCCACATTTGAGGGAGTTATGTACTTCTCGTAAGAGTACTTTCTTTTTTGTTATTACTCAAAAAATAGAATATGAGTAACAAAAAAGGCGAATTTGGTTAAAATTCGCCTTTTTGCAGATAGATATTAAGCAAACAGTAACACTTAATTTTGCATAGTAACATTTAGCATTCACGACTCGTCAAAATGTGTCAATTCTCGCTCCTGGCTTTCAAAACATGCATAAGTCGATAAAATGTGGCACTGGGGACGCGACCGACGAAGTGCAACATCGGAAGCGTGCTCAACAAGATGCAACACCAGAAACGTAGCAATGCGACTATTTCCAAAACTACCCAGCAAAGGTTTCTTCCAGCTGTTTGTTGGCAACTGCCTTAGGGGTTTTCCAGTCTTCGGAATCATCAGGACGAGGAGCCATCTTGCTTTCATCGCCACCTGCATCCTTCAGTCGCTTCAAATAGTTGCGTGCTTCTTTAGCAGTTACTCCCGAGAGAGCCAAAACAGCAATCATGTTAGGAACAGCCATGCAAGCATTGAAGATATCGGCAATGGTCCAAACGGCAGATACCGTCATGTAAGGGCCAATGAAAATGCAGGCAATGTAGAGCCAACGATATATTTTTACTGCCTTCAAATTGCGGTTGCTGAAATACTCAAGGCAGCGCTCACCGTAATAGCTCCAACCCAAAATAGTGGTAAAACCAAACAGAGCCAAACAAATCATCAAGATGAAAGAAACTACCTCAGGAGGAACGAACGGTAAACCTGCCTGGAAAGCAGCACTCGTAACTGCAGCGCCTTCTAAACCAGGAATGTTGTAGGTGTTGGTCATAACCAGAGCCAAGCCAGTCATGGAGCAAATGATAATGGAGTCGATGAAGGTTTGCGTCATGGTTACAAGACCCTGACGGGCAGGTTCGTTGGTCTTCGCAGCGGCAGCAGCGATTGGGGCAGAACCCAAGCCTGCCTCGTTTGCGAAAATACCACGAGCGAGACCCATTTGCATTGCAATTAAGATCGCGCCAAACATACCAGCGCCAAATGCCTGCAAGCCAAATGCATGCTGAACGATGATGAGCAACGCTGCAGGAAGCTTATCGATGTTGTAGAAAATAAGCGTAAAGGAGAACAGTAGGAAAACTACAACCATACCTGGGACAACGCGCTCAGAAACCGTAGCGATGCGCTTCAAGCCACCAATAATAACCAAGCCCGCAAAAATTGCAGTAACCAAGCCGCCAATTACGGTAGCAATAGAGTATTCGGCACCAAACAGAGTTACCGTGTATGCCATTGCAGGATCGAAGAAACCTGTAACAGCGCTCGAAATAGAATTTACCTGAGTAAAAGTACCAATACCAAATAAGCCTACGCACATACCAAAGAAAGCAAACAACTTAGCTAACCAACGCCATTTTTGTCCCATGCCGTTTTCGATGTAGTAGAACGGTCCACCTAAAACATGGCCTTTTTTGTCCATGGTACGAAACTTAACAGCCAAAAGACCCTCAGAAAACTTGGTTGCCATTCCGAACAGAGCTGCAAGCCACATCCAAAACAGTGCACCGGGACCACCAGCAACTACTGCCGTAGCAATACCAACAATATTACCGGTACCAACTGTTGCGGACATTGCGGTACAAAGAGCACCAAAGCTGGTAACTTCACCCTTGCCATCTTCTTCATTTTTGAAGGTGTATTTCAGGGCTTTACCAAGTGTGCGGAATTGCAAACCGCGAAAGCGAATGGTGAGAAAGATGCCGCCCAAGAGGATTAAGGCAATCAGGGGAGGACCCCAAATAAACGTATCTATGACACCGAGTATTTCATTAATTGCGTCCAAGATAACCCTTTCTTCTTCTGATTAACTAATTCCGTTCTCAGAGAAGGGTCTTGGGCGCCTCCAGGAAAGAGATAAAGCATCTGGAGGATACAGAAAAAAGAATTCGTATAAACCGAATAGAAAACTCTGTCCTTTTGCCTGAGAGTTTCGGTACGGTGCCATCAAGCGAAGATTGCTCTCGGCTCATACCTTGCCCCTTCGGCACCCGCTTTTCGCGGGATTCTCCAGAGACCTCATCCATGTCCAGTTTCAAAACGATTCAAGACACTTCAATGAGAGTATTTTGCAAACGCTAGTCTACACGTTGTTTGCGATTTGTGTAGTAAAAACGTGCTTGCGATTCAGAAAATTAACGAACAGGCGGTTTTCGGTCGAAGATCATCGGCAAACGTCAGTGGTGGTAGGAATGCCGAAAATGTCGTTGATGGCGTTAGGGTAACTGGCGACGTTATCAATAGAAGTTAGAAATGCCAGTGCCGTCATCGACAGTGCGAGAGCCGCCAGTAACGTTGCCGATAGCGTAAAAATGCTGGCGATGCCAGCGGGTGTCGACGGTATTAAAACGCCGATAAAGCAGCGGGCATCGATGGAATAAAAAGATGCTGACAAAATTAGCGGGTGCCGATAAAGATCATCGACACCCGCCACCAGTTAACCGTTGCGCTGAATCTGTTCCACCATCTTTTGATAGGCAGCTTTCTTTGGAGTCTTCCAGTCGTCTGAGTCATCAGGACGGGGCTCCATGGCCTTTTCGTTGCCTTTAGCTTCTTTTAAGCGCTTCAGATAATTGTGTGCTTCCTTAGCGGTTACGCCAGAAAGAGCAAACAGGGCAATCATGTTGGGAACAGCCATGCAAGCATTGAAGATATCGGCAATGGTCCAAACGGCAGATACCGTCATGTAAGGGCCAATGAAAAGACAAAGAATGTAAAGCCAGCGATAAATCTTCAGTCCGCGAGCGTTGCGATTGAAGAAATACTCGAAACAGCGTTCGCCGTAATAGTTCCAGCCCAGGATAGTGGTAAAGCCAAACAGGGCCAAACAAATCATCAAGATGAAAGAAACTACCTCAGGAGGTAAGAAGGGCAAGCCCGCTTGAAATGCGGCACTTGTGACAGAAGCGCCTTCAAGACCAGGAATGTCGTAGGTACCTGTCATAACTAGTGCTAAGCCAGTCATGGAACAGATGATCATAGAATCGATGAAAGTCTGCGTCATGGTCACAAGACCCTGACGAGCAGGTTCGTTGGTCTTCGCGGCAGCAGCAGCGATTGGGGCAGAACCTAAGCCCGCCTCGTTTGCGAAAATACCACGAGCGAGACCAAACTGCATCGCGATTAAGATTGCACCAAACATGCCAGCACCAAATGCCTGCAAGCCAAATGCATGCTGAACAATGAGGAGCAAAGCTGCAGGAAGCTTATCAATGTTGTAGAAAATAAGCGTAAAGGAGAACACCAAGAAGATAACTACCATGGCAGGCACTACCTTTTCAGAGAAGGTAGCGATGCGCTTCAAACCGCCAATAATAACTAAGCCTGCCAGTACCGCAGTGAGTAAGCCTCCGATAACCGTAGCGATAGAAAACTCTCCACCAAGAATGTTTACGGTGTTGGACATGGCGGGATCAAAGAATCCCGTTACGGCGCTTGAAATGGAGTTGATTTGCGTAAAGGTGCCCATGCCGAACAAGGCAACGCACATACCGAAAAAGGCAAATGCTTTTGCAAGCCAACGCCAACGCTGACCCATGCCGTTTTCGATGTAGTAGAACGGTCCACCTAAAACATGGCCTTTTTTGTCCATGGTACGAAACTTAACAGCCAAAAGACCCTCAGAAAACTTGGTTGCCATTCCGAACAGAGCTGCAAGCCACATCCAAAACAGTGCACCGGGACCACCAGCAACTACTGCCGTAGCAATACCAACAATATTACCGGTACCAACTGTTGCGGACATTGCGGTACAAAGAGCACCAAAGCTGGTAACTTCACCCTTGCCATCTTCTTCGTTTTTGAAGGTGTATTTCAGGGCGAGTCCTAAAGTGCGGAACTGAATACCTCGTAAACGGAATGTAAGGAAAATGCCGCCCAATAAAATAAGGGCAATAAGGGGTGGACCCCAAACAACACTATCGATTGCGGTAAGTATATTGGTGAATTCTTCCAAGGTAGCACCTTCTTCCTGCCTTTAATACATCGCCTCTTGAAAAGCTTGAGTTGCAGAAATGGAAGAAGATGAGGAATAAAAATGAGAACAAATAAGGCAGTGCTCTGTCCTTTTGCCTGAGAGTTTCGGTACGGTGCAGACAGGTATAGCGTCAACAAACGCATTGCTGTCAGCTAAGTTAGCTGTCGTGCTTTTGTACCTTGCCCCTTCGGCACCCGCCTTTCGCGGGATTCTCCAGAGACCTCATCCATGTCCAGTTTCACAACGATTCAAGACATTTTGCAGAGGAGATGATGTGGTGAGGGTAGTTTACTACCGCAAATGTTTCGAATTTGAGTCGAATACTCTTTTCGGATGAAATTGAACCTTTGTGGTAGTAAAGGTGAGGTGGGCCTTGGTGTCAAAGGTAGGTAATCATCGCTCAGCGGATTTTGCACCTAAATATCTAAGTGACGGAAATCCAATGTCGAAGTGAATTGGACGCACGTCGAAGGGGATTACCTGCCAAGTGCCAGCTGTCAACAGGTTTTCACCCGAGCGAGCCATCAAGCAGGCTCTCCAATTGCGCTAGGTATAAGAGCGAGCTATCAAACAGGCTATCCAATTGTGCTAGGCACAACAGGATAAGCCTGCTTGGCTAAATCACCTGCTCGGCTAAATCGCTGAGTTTTACGTGGACTGGTTCCTACCAGATAGAGCGAGCGCCATCCACATAAAGGGGCGTGCCATTAACCATATCGGAGCAATCGCACGCTAAGAAGAGCGCTGCCGCTGCGATATCCATCGGATCTCCCACTTTGCGGTTGTGGGGAATCGGATGGGTGATTGCCTCGTATGCGCGAGGTTTGTTAAGAGTGCTTTGCGTCATGTTGGTATCAATATAGCCAGGGCAAATGCAGTTGACTCGAATGTTGAAACGAGCCCACTCAAAGGCCATGCAGCGTGTCAACTGCAAAACAGCAGCTTTTGCCGATGCGTAAGCTGCCATACGGGTGGAGGCAACGCGGGCCACCACTGATGCCAAATTAATGATGTTGCCCTGTTCTTGTTCGATCATTATTTTCGCAACGCGCTGCGAAAGGAAGAAGACCGCTTTGTAGTCAGTATCTACTACTCGATCGAACTCGTCTTCGTCGGTATCTACGATAAGCTGGTCATTACTCAATACTACGCCAGCATTGTTTACTAGGATATCGATGCGACCGAAAGCATCCATAGCGGTTTGCACAAGAGTGTCTTGATCTTCGTTGGATCGAACATCGCATCGTACAGGAATAATGTGCGTACCCAGTTCGCGGCCAGATTCTTCTGCTATTTCTTTGGCACGGGCCACGATTTTCTCTTCGTCCATATCGGCAATTACTAAATCGGCGCCGTATGCTGCAAAGGTGCGTGCAATAGCGCGTCCTATGCCGATTTCGCTTCCAACTCCGGTGATAATTGCTTTCTTGCCAGTCAGATCAAAGCGCGGAATTCCCATTTGTCCCGTAGTGAAGATAGTGTGGTCGCTCCCCTTCATAGTTCCCCTCCTATGATTGCGGTTATTAATGTGCGTCATTAATGATAAAACGAAAGGACGCCTGCAAGGGCGCCCCAACTAATTGATTTATTTCAAGTTTAAGCCTTCTTATTAAGTATCTTTTGCGTTATGGATTGTCAGGCTTTGGAGGCATTTTGCATCTTGTTGTTCAAAGCCCCGAGTCCCATATCTCATTCTTTGTAAGTTCTGTGCTTTAAATCAGCCGTTCCGATTGTAAAACTCAGGCTTTGGAGACCTCGGCGCTTTGCCAGTCAAAAGCCTTAAACTCCAGAGGTCTCGCATTTAGAGACTTACACTTTGGAAGCGCACCTTAGAGACCTTCACGCTCCAGATAGGATTTCATGGCGTATTGCGTAATGTCTGAACGATTTATAACGCCCACCACTCTGCCATGATCTAATACGGGCGCTTTCTTTAAATGGTTGTCTCCTAAAATTCGACAAACTTGGGGGAGGTCGGCATCGATGTCAACCCCGATGGTGTTTCGTGTTGCAATTTCCATGACGTTACGATTAACCAAAGCATCAAGTTTCTCGTCGAATCCAGAATTATCACGCTGCAAACGCATGATTAGAACCACTGGGTCGGTATACATATGGCTTCGATCGGATAATTCACGCATAACGTCGCCATCAGAAACAAAACCGACAGGTTCGTTTTTGTCGTTGACAATAGGCATAGCACTTACATTCTTTTCAACGAACATATGAATCGCGTCGAGTACCGTTGCACTAGCAGGGAGTGTGAATACGTCGCGTCGCATAATGGTTTCCAAAAGCGAAGTTTCGGTACGAATAGGAGCTTCGTCCGAACGGGCGGCTGGCTTGTTCTTCACAAAGATAAAAGTCATGATCAAGCCGATAGTGCATAGCACTCCTGATACGGCAAACGATACATTGATACCAGTAATGCTTGCATGAACCGAATCCATGGAACCCATGAGAGATGCGGCAACAAGGGTGTAAACCGAAACTAAGATTGCAGTGCCAAGAGAACCGGAGACTTGGCGGAAGGTATTGTTGACCGAGGTCCCATGATTCATCACTTTATTGTCAAGGGCGTTCATTGCCCACGTTGTAATTGGCATGTTGACTAACGAAAGCGAGAACATACGAATCGTGTAGAGCACCGTGAGGAATACCACATCGGTACTGTCGTTTAAGGTCGCAAAGGCAAAGGTGCTGATAACCAATAAAGACATACCGATAATACTCAGAACACGGGGGCCATGCTTGTCAAAGAGGCGACCAGCAACGGGGCCCATAATGCCCATCAAGATAGCACCTGGCATAAGGACTAAACCTGATACGGTGGCGGAATAGCCCATAAGTGACTGCAGGTATATTGGCATCAAAATACCTGCGGATAGAAGAGACGCTTGTACAAGCATGCCAATGATGGTGCCCATCAAGAATTTATGATTCTGAAGTACTCGTACGTTAAGCATGGGTTTTTCCATGGAAAGCTGACGACGGAAGAAGAAAACAAGAATTACTACGCCGATAAGACTTGCTACAAGTGCTTCGATACTGATGCCTGATGAACCAATTACGCTAAAGCCGTAAAGCATAGTGCCGAATCCGAGGGTGGATAGGATAAGCGAAGGCTTATCCAGGGTAACGCCTTCAGAATTGGGTTTTTGTTTCTGCAGAACAAAGGGAGTTATTGCAATAACGATTGCAGCAAACACCGCGATTGCCAAGAACAAATCGCGCCAGCTGTAGTGGTCAATTACCAAACCTGCAACAGTAGGACCGATGGCGGGGCCGAAGGCGATTACCACACCAAACATGCCCATTGCCGTGCCACGACGTTCGACGGGGAACATGAGCATGAGCACCGTCATAACCATAGGCATAAGAATACCTGCGCCTGCTGCTTGTGCTAAGCGACCAGTAAGCAAAAGAGGGAAATTTGGTGCTAAGCCACAAAGCAAACTACCCAAGGCGAAAATGCCCATGGAAACAATAAACAGAGAACGAGTCGTGAAACGGTCAATCAAAAAGGCCGTTATAGGGATCATGATTGCATTTACAAGAGTAAAGCCTGTGGTGAGCCATTGCGCCGTTGCCGCATCAATGCCCATTTCTGCCATGATGGGAGGAAGTGCGGGGGTTACTACTGTTTGGTTAAGTACGGTTACAAAAGCGCCCAGAATAAGAATAATGAGCGTAACTTTTTGTTTGCTTGTTAAACCCCAGCCCATGTGCGACCTTTCTTTTTGTGCTCTTCGACAGCTTTTTTGCAAGTGATAATATTACACTCGGTGTATTAATATAGTAAGTGTAAGTTTTGTAGATATACGTAAACGGCATGCTAAACATCATATTTACAAAGTAAGTTTCGAAATTGTAGTGCGGGGAGTGCGAAAAAGGTAAAGGCAGGGCACACAGGGAAATCATGAGCAAGCAAACTAACAAAACAGACGAAAGTACCAGTCTTAAAAGAGATGGTGGTATTAAAAGCGATGGTGGTACTGTCTCGCAAAGTAACGATAGCCTCGTGAATCTTAGTTTGCGAGAAAGAAAAAAGGAACAAACTCGACAAGCGTTAGAAAAAGCTATTCTCTGTCTCGTGATAGAAAAAGGCTATGAAGAAGTCACCGTTGAAGAGGTTTGTCAAAAAGTAGGTATTTCACGTAAGACCTTCTTTAATTACTTTTCTTCAAAACGAGCTGCTGTTCTTGGTCGTTCCTACATCCCCAGTAAAGAGATGTTTTTGAAAGCCTTAGAGTCACATCCAGATTCTGATTATATTGATGTGATTACGGGGTGTATCGAACATGGCCTTACGGCAGAAGACGCCTCTCAAGAAATTAGGGACTTACGTAAAACTGCCATGCTGGGTTCTCCGGAAATATTTTTCCGAAGCAATAAGAGCTCTTTAGTGTTGCAGCCCGCCATCATTGAAACTCTTCATGCTTACTTCGCCAAGTATCCCGAAAGACGTAAAGCACCTGAATTGTCTCTTGATGAAGAATGTCTCATTGGCACGTCAACCATAATTTGTGTCATGCGTTCGCATATTATGCTCTCGAGTTTTAAGGATCACCCTGCTCGTATTAGCGAAGCAAGAGAAGCGGTAAAAAGGTATTTATCGTAAAAATTTTCAAATTTAAACAATTAAAGTAAAAACATTTAAAATAACGAAACTGTGTTTATTGGATCGGTGTCGTCATAAGTACGCCGTTTTATATCGTCAAAGGACAGTTTCGTGGAATATAGTGCCGCTCGCACAAAACTTGCAACGGTAGCGTTGGTTACGGTTGGCTTTGCCCTGGGGTTTGCAGAATTTATCGTTATCGGTATTACTCCTGATATCGCGGAGATTTATCAGATTCCTCTTTCCGATGCGGGCAATCTTGTGGGTTATTTTGCGGTGGCTTATGCGGTTTCTACACCCATTATTGTGCTTTCAACCGGTCGCTTCAGGCGTTTTCCTCTTTTTGTCATATTTCTCATAGTGTTTAATGTGGGCAATATACTTGCCATCTTGGCACCAAGCTATGAGGTTTTGATGCTTGCGCGCATTTGCACCGCTATTGTTTCAGGTGTCACCCTCTCTACCGTAATGACGTTTATCAATGACATCATTCCCCAGGAGCAGGCTCCTCGTATTATTTCGTTTGTGTATGCGGGCTTTTCGGTAGCAAGTGTATTGGGCACTCCTATTGGTACTTTGCTCTCGGATGCGTTCGGTATTAAATCTGCCTTTGTTGCAGTGGAAGCGGTGGCGCTTCTGGTTACGGTTCTGCTTTTAATCTCCGTCCCTCGATCGGGATCAACCGATGTTTCTTCGAGCGTGCGTGAACAGTTGGTGATTTTGAAAGATCGTCGCATCATTCTCGTGCTTGTTATGAAGGCTTTCGGAATGGCAGCAACGTATGTCTTCTATGTATATGTAACTCCTATTCTCGAAGATTCAGTGGGTCTTTCGGTTTGGATGGTAAGTTTAGTTTTATTCTTCTACGGTGGGGCTACTATCGTATCCAACTTGGGCAGTGGCTCTCTGGCGCAGCGTTATGGTCTCGGGAAATTGCCGTTGATGTTTGCTCTACAAGCAGTGGTTTTGGCGCTGCTTGGGATAAGCCTTGCTTCGGGAAATACGGTGCTTTGCATCATTAATGTGGTATTGACGGGCGTTTTTATTTACCACATGAACGCACCGCTCCAGTCATATCTCTTGCAGGTTTCAGCAAAGGATTATCCGCGCGCTCTCACGTTAGCATCGGCGGTTATGCCAACTTCGTCTGATATTGGTATTGCAACAGGATCCTTCATGGGTGGGGTTGTGGCAACCAATTTAGGCTTTGCATGGTCGGGACCTGTAGGAGCGGTTTTGGCAGTCGTTTCAGTAGTCGCTGCTTTTATGGTTTTGCAGCCTGAAAGTCGCATGGGCGGTTCTCTGCGTTCCCGTCTTCGCAGGAATCGCAAGCAATAAACCACCCAATAAGGCTTAAGAATCGCGCGGAAGTTAGAGACCGTATAAGGCCTCAAGGTTTTGTTGTCTTGCTTGAGAGAAACTTCTTGCGGTTTTGCCTGGCAGGGTTTACCTAGTAGAGAATCCCAAGCTTTTTTGCTTCATAGACAAGCTCATCACGGAAATCGGGGTGAGCAATGTTGATTAAGCGTTGAGCACGGGTGGGGATGTCAGCCCATCTCAGATCGGCAACACCATATTCGGTAACTACGTATTGCAGATCATTGCGCAACGACGTAATGGCACTGCCTGGCGCAAGCGTAGGGACAATTTTCGAAACGTCACCCTTCTTCGTATGGGCGACACTTGTTACCGCGATAAAGCCACGTCCGTTTTTAGAATTTTTAACGCCGCGCACAAAGTCGAATTGGCCGCCGCTTGCAGAGTATTGACGAGTACCAATACTTTCCGCACAAACTTGACCCGTTAAATCAATGCTTACTGCGGTGTTAACAGAAACGAGATTGTCGTTCTGGGCAATATTGATGGGGTTGCAAACTGTTTCGTACGAACAATAGTACATGTCTGGATTGTCGTTAATAAAGTCGTATAAGCGCTGGGTACCAGTGGAGTAACCCCCAACAGATACGCCGGGCATATAGTTCTTGCGGGAGTTATCGATGACGCCTTTCATCTGCAGCTGAACAAAGGCATCAGAAAACATTTCAGTAAAAACACCCAGATGCTTTTTGCAGTCAAGACCTGCAGCGATGGCGTTAATGATACCGCCAATACCAAGCTGGATGCAGTCGCCATCATTAACACGATCAACAATCAGTTCTGCAACTTTAATCTCCTCAGGAGTAGGAGCAGGTGTTTCGACGTCTTCAAGCAATTCGTCGTGAATAAAAAATGCATCAATGTCGTTTACGTGATAGTTATGGGAGTCGCCAAAAACTCGAGGAAGACGCGTGTTGATCTGCGCGATGATGTGTTTTGCGCCACGTAGTGCTCCCTGCTCGAATCCGAGGGGGCCAATATTGCAATACCCTTGGTCGTTTGGTGGAGTCATCTGGACAACTGCGTAATCGAGCCCGATTTCTTCCAACATGCGATTGGTGTCAGAAAAGTGTACGGGAATATGGGTGACACATTGCGACCCTTGAGCAAATCCAGTACGTTCGTTGGGACCAGCAAAGTAGGTATGATAGCGGAACTGATCTGGCGTTACTTGAAGGTCAGCAAAGGTGATATCACCATTCATGTAGTTGCCATACATGTCGATACCAGACAGCGTGCCCTTTTTAACACGATTGAGCAGCTCATTGATAATGGTAGTAGGCACATGGAGTCCGCCCAGGTATATTTTTTGCTTTGTTTCCTGAGGACTGTTATGAGAACTGCTTGCAGTGTTCTTATCAAACAGCTTGTTTGAAGTTGAAGTAGTGCCGGTAAGATGCTCTTCGAAAACTTGATCAAGCGTAATTTGCTTGCGTTCATAGTCCTGTTGCCAGTCCATGTGATTCTCCTGACTCATACTGCCCCTGAAATCCCCTCATGCACACGACACGATTTGTTCGCATACGGTCACTGCATTATAAGCTTTTCCTGCGATACTTTATGTTTCGTAGGTAACGCACTAACGTAGTATCAAGTGACTTGTTGTGCGAGTCGGAAACCGTTGTCGCGACGTCTTTGCTCAGACTTTCGCCCTCCGATGCTAATCATGCAGCTATTAAATTGTGTGCAGATAAAGTGTAGCACGCTTTCTAAATGTTTCGCTTCCGTAACAAATGCTGCTTCGTTCGCCGTTCATCTTCGTATTGCAACGCTAAAAAAGTCCGTCACTTTAGTTCGGTGTAGAATTTAAATTCGCGGTTGAAAGGAATATTCATGGAAGAACGTAAGCTTTCTCTTTACGACAACATCACAAAAGTAAACTCAGTCGATCCAGAACTCTATGAACGATATCCCGTTAAACGAGGCCTTCGCAACAGTGATGGTTCGGGTGTGATCGCGGGCATTACGAATATTTCGAATGTTCATGGTTATGTGATAAGTGAAGGCGACAAGATTGCCGACGAGGGAAAACTGACGCTTCGTGGATACGATTTATACGATTTGCTCAGCGGCGATGACAATAAGCGTTTCCGCTACGAGGAAATTGCGTATCTCCTTTTAATGGGGGATTTACCCACGCAAGAACAGCTTGATTTCTTTGTATCTCGTTTAGATGCTCATCGTGAATTACCTGATGGATTTACGGCATCAAAAATTATGAGCACCCCTTCGCCTGATATCATGAATCTTCTTGCTCGCTCTGTTTTAGTTTTGTATGCCGACGATCCCAATGCAGAAGATCGTTCTTACGAACATGAAATATCTACCGCTGTTACCCTTATTTCCCGCTTGCCACGTATTATGGTGCTTGCATACTACGCCAAGCAGGCAGCATTCAATGGTAAGTCCATGATTATGCATCGCTTCATTCCAGGCGAATCTACAGCAGAAACCATTCTTTCGATGCTTCGTCCCGATCGTCAATACACCGAAGAAGAAGCGCGCATGCTGGATATCATGATGTGTCTTCATGCTGAGCACGGTGGTGGTAATAATTCAACCTTCACCTGCCGTGTTTTATCTTCTTCTGATACCGATCCTTATTCTGCCTATGCAGGCGCTATTGGTTCCTTGAAGGGTTCTAAACATGGTGGCGCCAATCACCAGGTTTTAGCAATGCAAAAGGAAATCAAGGAAAACGTGTCGGATTGGGAAAACGAAGACGAAGTGGCTTCGTATATTGCCAAAATCGTTAATAAAGAGGCTTTCGATCATACCGGTCTTATCTACGGTATGGGTCATGCGGTTTATACCAAGTCCGATCCTCGCGCGGTTGTTCTTAAGAAATTTGCCACCAAGATGGCAGAAGGCACTGAGTTCGAAGCTGAATTAAACTTGCTAAAACTTATCGAGCGCATCAGTCCTGAAGTAATTTTGCAAGAAAAGGGCACCAAGAAGGACATGTGCGCAAATGTTGATATGTATTCAGGATTTGTTTATTCCTTGTTGGGAATTCCTATGGATCTGATTACGCCTTTGTTCGCTTGTTCTCGTATGGCAGGCTGGGCCGCTCATCGCTTTGAAGAATTGGTAAGTGGCAAGCGCATCATTCGTCCTGCATACAAAACTGGCATGAAGCCTCGTGCGTACAAGCCGATTGCCGAGCGCTAAAAATACACTTTCGCAAGATTCCTATCTTGGACTTTTACGTCCAAGATAGGATCAAGCCAAATCTGGACAAACCCCCTTAGTCATAGACAAAACCCCTTAGTCAGGGATATGCCGATTCTCGGTAATGATTAAACTGAACTTCAGGCAAGTTAAAATGTGATTTGCTATCATTGATAAGGCCAAAAGCAATGCCGAAGAGCAGCGTGTGCTCTTCGCTTACCTTGGTCTGTGCATACATGACAAGCAAAGGGGATCTTATGGAAGCCTATAAGCAGGAATTTATTGAGTTTATGGTAGAGAGCCAAGTTTTAAAGTTTGGCGAATTTACCCTGAAAAGTGGGCGTAAATCTCCGTTCTTTATGAATGCGGGTGCGTATGTAACAGGCGGTCAATTAAAGCGTCTGGGAGAATATTACGCGCGCGCTATTCATGATAATTTCGGTCTTGATTTTGATGTTGTTTTTGGACCTGCGTATAAAGGTATCCCTTTGGCAGTAGTTACGGCAATTGCTCTTGAAGACCTCTATGGCAAGGAAGTTCGCTATTGCTCGAATCGCAAAGAGGTAAAAGATCATGGTGCTGATGCAGGCAATTTACTTGGGTCAGACCTTCATGACGGCGATCGAGTAATTATGGTCGAGGATGTTACTACCTCGGGCAAATCAATCGATGAAACCTATCCTATTCTGAAGGCCGCTGCAAATGTCGACGTAAAGGGCTTGATTGTGTCCTTGAACCGTATGGAAGTAGGCAAGGGGGGTGTCGTTACGGCACAGCAAGAGGTTCAGGAAAAGTATGGCTTTCCCGTTGCCTCCATCGTAAGCATAGCCGAAGTAACTGAAATGCTCTACAACCGAGAGTTTCAGGGCAAGGTTGTCATCAATGATGATATTAAAGCAGCGCTCGATGCTTACTACGAACAGTACGGAGTTAAAAACGTATAACGTTCGCATCAGGATGTTCAGTGCTTGCGCGTTTAGCTAATTTTATAGAGCAACTTTCAAGAGTCCGCACATTATGTGTGGGCTCTTGACGTTGTGTCGCTTAAAATTATTATTACGTACGGGATGAAAACTAAATACGTTCAACTAAGGTAATCAGAGACTTAAAACCAAGGAGCCCGACTATGACAAACCTTCTTGAAATTCCAAAGCTTGGCTTTGGTTGTATGCGTCTTCCTCTAACCGATCCTAACGATCAAACCTCCATCGATCTTGAGCAGTTTAAAGCTATGGTGGATGCTTTTATGGAGGCAGGCGGCACGTATTTCGATACTGCCTATGTATATCATGAAGGCACTTCGGAAGTTGCGGTACGCAAAGCATTGGTGGAGCGTTATCCTCGCGAGTCGTTCACTATTGCTACGAAATGTTTAGCGTGGGCCCAGCCAGATGAGCAGTCCGCGAAAGCGTGCCTCGACACTTCACTTGAGCGTCTGGGCGTTGACTATGTAGATTTTTATTTGCTTCACAATGTTGGTGGTCCGCGTACGGCTAAATTCGATGAATACGGTATGTGGGAATGGGCTCAGCAAAAGAAAGAAGAGGGAGTAATCAAGCACCTCGGTTTTTCTATGCATGATGGTGCTGATGCACTCGATAAATTACTGACTGAACATCCCACTATGGATTTTGTCCAATTGCAGGTCAACTATCTTGACTGGGAGGATCCAGTAGTTGAATCTCGTCGCTGCATGGAAGTGGCAGAAAAGCACGGCATTCCCGTGGTTATTATGGAGCCTGCACGTGGAGGACGCTTGGCTAATTTGCCTGAGCGTGGCACGCAAATTTTAAAGACCGCAGAACCTTCCTTAAGTGTTGCTTCCTGGGCTTATCGTTTCTGCTATTTCCTGCCAAATGTTATTTCGGTTCTTTCCGGAATGTCTACCTTAGAGCAGGTAAAAGAAAATGTTGCAGAATGGAAGAACGCCCAACCATTTTCCGAGGAAGATCGAAAGGTTTTGGCAGAAGCGCTCGAGGCGCTTCGCAGCGTAGGCATGATTGATTGCACGAATTGTCGCTATTGTGCAAAAGATTGTCCTGCGGGAGTCAAGATTCCTGAAATTATGAGTCTGATGAATTTGGAAAAAATGACTGAGGATCGTGAATTTGTAAAAGGGTTGTACAGCTGGCAGACCACAGGTGGCCGCGCTTCTCAATGTACCCAATGCGGCAATTGTGAAGCTATGTGTCCTCAGCAGCTGCCTATTATTGGTCTTTTGGAAGATGCAGCAGATTGGTACGAAGACTAGTTTGTTAGACGATGCTAAACGGCTGGCCCTGCTTTGGGTCAGCCGTTTTTTATGGCTACATTCCTAGTCCGCCCATATTATGAAATCGCTTTTGGAGCATTTCAGTTGGATAGGCGTAGTCGATATATTGCTCAAAGGCATTTTGGGGAGGGATGCCGCTTGCTCTGTCGTCGGTGCGAACTAAAACACAAATGGTCATGATTATGTTCAGAACAAGAAATACCGAAAGAGCAACGGTAACAAAGCGAGAAAGTTTGCTTTTTAAGTCGAGATAGCTAAATCCTTTTTCGTAAAGGGGAAGGCCTATCTTTACCCACAGCATTCCGAGGGTACCCCACACCAAAGCATGGAATAAATCGGTTCTTCCATCGAAGTTAAACGGATTATTGAGGTAACTCCAAGCAACGATGCCGCCAAACGTTTCCATTGCCCAGCTGGCAAAATACTCTAATCCGCCTCCCACAATCGCTCCAATAGCAATAAGCACAAGGGGATTTTTCTTTTGCAGGGGTTCGAGGATAAGGGTTAGCAGCACTGCTGCAGTACCGTAAATGGGAGAAAAGGGCCCCCAAATAAAACCAGGACGACTTTCCCATTCATTAAAGACAAGATAATGCTGAAGGGTTTCGCCAATGAGCCCTACGACTGACATAAGAAGGAATACCCATAATAGCTTGGTAAAGCTCTCACCTACATGAGTGCGCTCGGATATTGCTGGTGAAGAAGAGCGCTCGAGTGCAGTTGCTTGCTCCATGTCCCTCCTCGTTTCTAAAACTTCTCAGTCCTGAAAAGACCCCTTATTAAGAAAGGTCTCTCTTGTAAAGAAAGACCTTTTAGCTCGCTTTGCGAACTTACGTATTCAATATTTTCTATTGTACCTATTGAGATTTTCTTGTCAGAGAAAGTCGAAATGAAATAAAAAATGAACACAATGTTTAATTAATAGGTGAGTTAGCCGACAATTCGATGTTTTCTCTCCAAACATGATGAAAGGTAAAGAGAAGGGGCGTTATTATTTCGCCATGAAACAAACTCCCCTTAAACAAATATCTGTACAGCTTAAACGCCTACTTTGTGACGCAAGGCTTTGCGCTTTGAACTATTTCCGCAAGGGCAAGCAGGCTCTTTTTGAAAAAACCCAAGGTCGAAGCAGTTTAGCGAGTGAGTTACCTTTCGCAAGCGATGTAAATGTAACGAGCAATTTGCAAACTACCTTTCAGCGGATCAAAGCTGCAGTTCAAAATGCTTTTTCGCAAGGAAAAGAACATCCCGTAGTGGTTGTGATTTGCGTTTGTGCCTTGGTGGTGTCTTGTCTGGCGGCAGGTGTCTCGTGTGCTTTTGTTGATAGGACTTCAGCGAATTCAGAGATGGAAAGTCAGAAGTCTGTTTTAGTAAACGACGATCCTCTTATTTCGCTTAAAGTAGGAGATTCTGCTATCGCCGAACGGCTTGGTGGTTTTAGCGTTGCTCAACAGGGAGTGCTGCACTTTTCCGAAGAAGGAGGAGTGGTGTTTGCGCAAATAGGTGATACGGCGGTGCAGGAGGCTGTGACGGACTTATTTATTACTATATCGGCTATACAAGGGATATCAAGTTCAGAAGAAGCTCTTGAAGCGTTTTCTCTCATAGAAGGAATGTCTGAAGAATCGGATGAGCTGCTGGGGGATGAGTTAGCCGAGGCAATCCGAGCGCTGGAATCTCAGGGCTATGAAGTAGGATGCTTCTTTATGAACTTGGATTCAGGTAAAGGTGTTTCCTATAACTTAGATACCCGTATCTACGGCGCAAGTTCATTTAAGGGCATCTATGCAGCATATCTCAGCGAACATTTAGCAGACGGCGAAGTGGGGCTTTCTTCTTCGGCAATCAGTCTCATGAATGCTTCGGTGCGTTACTCCGACAATACTGCCTTTTCAACGCTAAGAAACTCTTACGATGGAGCAGGATTTGCGGGTTGGATTGAATCATGCGGGGTAAACTCCGACATTGTTAACGATACTCATTTCCCACGGTATTCAGCACGTGAATCAGCCTTACTTTGGTTTCATACGTATCAGTATTTACAGACAGGAACCGAAGCAGCAAATCATCTGCGGGAACTTTTCACTCAAACAAACGTTTCTTTCATTCGCGAGGGAGTGACAAACGTTTTGTCTTCGGACAATGAGATGTCAAATGACGCGGCTTCGGAGGAGCGCGATGAGTCAGAAGAGTCAGCTACCAATACCGATGCGGTAGTGCTTAATAAGGCGGGATGGATTGCCTCAACGCCTCGCTTTAGCGGTCTTTGTGATGCGGGATTAATAGAATACGACGGTCAAACGTATCTGATTTCAGTGATGACGAGTGCTCCCGATAGCACTTCTCATCGTGATCAGGTAATTGAAATAGCTGAAGAGTTGTTTAAGACACGCTAGGGTTTGAATATCGATGAGTGAAGTGTGCGGGGTAACACGTGGCGCTAGACTGCCATAACAAAGTGTGGGTGATAGGCAAGGTTTAAAAATAGGGCTCGATCAGGATTTGGGCATGTTAGAGCAAGAATAGTTGCGCTAGGTTTGTGAAGAGCGCCTCTCTACCGCTTATATAATTGACAAAGATTTATGCATTGATACCATGATGTAACAGTAAGTGATAACACGTTCGAGTGAGTTATGTTGCCGAGCAGGTTATACTGAAGTACGCGAGGGAAACAGTGAAGTGCTGTTCCAGAAAAGGAGATTTAGCTGTCGTGAACGATTCCGACGGCGGCGGTCGATGTTGTTCGATCCGAAAACGCTTTAGTAATCATACGAATGTAGTAAGTGGTCCAACGCGGTCTATGTCTTGGTGTGACATGACTGCGTTTTCTTATGCCCAAGTTATTTTATCTGTTCAGTGTATGAGCGCTGGTATGAATTCATCCCTAAAGGGGGAGATGGCCGTGTAAGAGCTCGGGTGAGGTTTTGGAAGTTTTTCGCGGCTTATTGAAAGGAACGATTAATACATGCCGATTTGGGTAAGTCTTTTATTAGTAGTTTTCTTCTTGTTGATGAACGCCTTTTTCGTTATGGCGGAGTTTTCTTTGGTGCGTGTTCGTAAGTCACAAGTAGAACTTCTTGTTGAAGAAGGGAAACCAGGGGCGAAACGCGCTGCGCATATTGCCGACAATGTAAACGCATATCTTTCTGCTTGCCAGTTAGGTATTACGCTTGCTTCTTTGGCGTTAGGTTGGTTAGGCGAACCAGCGATTTCTGCGCTTTTCCATCCTGTCTTTGTGGCCCTAGGTCTTCCTGATGCTGCCGTTACTGCTATTTCAGTTGCTATCGGCTATTTCATCATGACTGCCCTTCATGTTGTTGTGGGCGAACTGGTTCCTAAGTCTATGGCAATTTTGAATACAGAAAGCTACGCATTGCATACCGCAGCTCCTTTGCATGCGTTCTATATGATGACCTATCCCATCATGTGGTTGTTCAATACGCTTACCAACGGCATTATGCGTTTAACGGGTCATGATGTTTCAAAAGAGCATGATGCCTATACCGAAGAGGAAATCAAAATCCTGTTAGAGGAAAGCGCTGAATCAGGTTCTATTGAACAGGATCAATATCAGTATCTTGATAACATCTTCGACCTCGACGATAAAGATGCCGAATCTATCATGACGCCTCGCACCGAAGTGGTGGCAATTGACCTTGACGACGATCTTGCAACGAATCTTGAGATTATGGGCGCCAATAAGTTCACCCGTTACCCGATTTACAAGGAAGATAAAGACAACATCATTGGTTTTGTCCATATCAAAGATGCCTATCTGCTGCCAGAGGGCTCTTCGATGAAGGATTTGCGCATTCGTACTATCCAGGCAGTTCCTGAAAGTCTTTCCATTTCCAAATTGATGCAAATGCTTCAGGCGAAACATACGAAGATCGCGGTCGTAGTTGATGAGCATGGCGGTACTTCCGGTATCGTTACCATGAGTGACGTGGTAGAGCAAATTATTGGTCGAATGGAAGACGAATACCTTCATGACGATCAGGATGAAATCTTAAAGGTCCGCGAAAATCAGTATGTAGTTGATGGATCTCTTCCGGTAGATCAGTTCGTAGAGTTTTTGGGCTTCGAACCCGTTCCTGTGTACGACTATGAAACAGCGGGTGGCTTGATGCTTGATCTCTTGGATAAAATTCCTGAAGAGGGAGACCAGTACGAGCTTGTTCACGCCGATAAGAAGTTCACCCTTGTTATCAATATCATGGATGGCTACCGCATCGATAAGATCAGCGTTCTTATCGAGCATATCGAAGTCCCTGAAGAAAACGACGAAGGTAAGTAGTGGGAGTGCTGCTACGGTAGAAGAGCTGCTGTAAAAGAGCTACTGCAGAAGAGCTACTGCAAAAGAGCATTCTGTTCAAGTGCTAAGAGTTGCTGGAAATATTTGCTTGTTTGAGCAAGCTTCTTTGGATGGCCATCTAGTTTTAGGTGGCCATTTTCTAAGAACAGGATACGGTCCATGCTGCTCACGCCCTGTAAATGATGGGTAATCATGACTATAGTTTTGTGCTGTAGAGTAGAAAAGATAGATTCAAGGACTTGTTGTTCAGTAAGAGGGTCGAGTCCCACCATAGGTTCGTCAAGTATGACTATAGGAGCGTCCTGCAAAAGAACGCGTGCAAGGGCGATGCGGTGACGCTCTCCGCCAGAAAAACGAAGTCCCGCTTCGTCAACAATAGTATTTAAGCCTTGAGGTAGGCGCTCGAGAAGAGACCCCAGTCCAACCTTATGAAGCGTTTCAATAAGCTCTTCGTCGTTTGCGTGAGGATTTCCTATCAGGAGGTTATCGCGCAAGGTGGCGTTAAACACGTAGGTACGTTGCTGAATCACCCCGAAAAAGTCAGAAGCCTTGTTGTTAAGAGCGCTGGTGTGGAGCTCTTTCCCTTTTGGATCAACTATTGTTACGGTGCCTTTAGCGGGGACTAAATCGCCACGAATAAGGGACGCAAGAGTTGATTTTCCTGCGCCGCTCTTGCCCAAGATTGCTATTTTTTCTTGAGCTGGTATAGAAAGCGAAAGATTGTCCAGTAGAAGTCGTCCCGTTTGAGAATACGAGAAACTGACGCTTTCAAACCTTATTTCGAAAGACTGGTCGGTAGGAGCTTTTTTTGAGTCGCAAGGCGTTGAAGATTTCTGCTTGCTTGCTGCAACCGAATTGGTTTTAGCGGGTGTGTGAGGTTTGGTAGAGTCGCCATGGTCTTCAACTACTTTAGGTTCGATAGAAGGCAGTTCATTGAGACGCTGAATGGAATCCTGGTGCGCCCGAGCTTCAGTGGCTGCTGCAGGTAAAGGCGCAAAAGCATCAATGAGAGGGAAATACCCCAGCACAAAGGCAAGAATCCAATTGGCAGAACCTCCTGTTTGGCCACTAAAAGAAAGAGCTGCCCATAAAAGCACTATTACCGCACCGAGAGCAAAAAGGATTTGCAGTATTACGTCTCGACGTTTATCAAACGCATGTCCTTCTTGTTCAAGAATACGCAGCTGGGCTTGTCTTTCTTGATGCCGCTTTTGGTAATCTTGATAGCGACCAGAGAGCATCCAGTCGGTAATGCCAAGAGTGTCGTCAGTTATTTCAGTGTAAAGGGATGCTTTGAGCGCTTTATGCTTTGCTTGTCGTGCTCCATTGACAGAGGCGGAAACGAGCGGGACTACAAAAAGTTCAAGCGCAATCAGAACCAGTACAATAACACCCATCCACCAGGCAAAGAGTCCGAATCCGATAACTAAAAACAAGCCTACGATCCAAGCTATAACTACGGGGAAAATGGTGCGTAAGTAAAGGTTTTGAATATGCCCGATGTCTTCCGCTAGAAGACCGAGGGCGTCTCCTAGGCGATAAAGTGAATGAAAGAAAATGCCACGAGCATCAAAGGCAAGATAGAGTTTGACGCGAAGACTAGACGTCATGCGCAAGACCCAATCGTGACTCGTGAGACGCTCGGCATACTGAAGAACAGGTTTGCCAATGCCGAATATGCGTACACAAAGAAGGGGCGTTCCCAAAAGTAAAATCGAATACGGCATTTCAGCAGATCCACCAATCAGCCAACCGGCGGTAAACATCAATGCAGAAGCAAATCCTATGGTAATTACACCAAGGAATAGAGCAAGAAAGAGAGTCTTTTTGTAGCGTCCAAAATAAGGTTTTACCCAGGTATCGTCTTTCCAAGAAAAGGTTCTCTTGGGCATTTTCGTAGCGGTATCTTTTGCGCTTTTAGTCGACATGGGATTCACTTTCTTTCGCTGCGAAATCCATAGCAGAACGGGATGTTCTGAGGTCTTCGAAAGGAGAGTGCGCTACTTTGATCGCTCCCTGCTGAATAAGAGTTTCTGGTGAGCCCTGAGCAAGGAGATGCCCCTCTTGCAAAACAAGTACCGTATCCATTGCAGAAAGCCAATGAAGACGATGGGTTGCAAGGAAGACGAGCTTATTTTGCATAAGTTCAAGCATGCGGTCTTTTAGTTCTAGCTCCGTCTCAATATCTAAGTGTGCGGTTGGCTCGTCAAAAATAAGTACTTTGCAATCCTTGTTCAGAAATGCACGAGCAAATGCGATGCGCTGAGCTTGTCCTCCGCTAAGAGAGTGGGCTCCTTCGCCGATGACGGTATCGATTCCTTCAGGAAGATCTTTAATGAGATTGTTAAGACCCATAAGCGAACAGATCTCTTCCACCTCTTTACGAGGAGTTTCAGGCTTATAGAAGGCAACATTGTCGAGGAGAGATGCATGAAAAATATGGGGGTTTTGCGGTATATAGGCAAGTTGGTTTTGCCAAGAAGAGCAGCGCAGTGTTGGCAAAACGTTATCGTTTAAGGTGAAAGATCCTGACGTAGGATCACTGAGTCCTGCCAATAGATGTGCAAGGGTGCTTTTTCCGCTACCGGATTGTCCGATAATGCCTACGATTTGAGCGTCAGAAAAAGAAGCTGAAATATTCTCAAGGGTAAAGGCATCGTCGGTTTGGTAGCGAAAAGATAGATTTTCCAAATGCAAGGTGCTGTCGTTTGACCAGGTAAGAGTCGGTTGATCTTCTAAGGAAGCGCTGTTTTCTTTAGAAGTTGATCGAGGTGCGTTAATAATGGCAAGGACTGAATGAAGGGAATTCTTGCCGTCAAGAGATGCGTGATAATCGGAGGCGAATTCTCGAATAGGTCTGAAGTAATCAGGCATAAGCACCAAAACGAAGAGGGCAGGGAAAAGGGTAAGCGAACCATCAACCAGCCGAAAACCAAGCATGACGGCAATGGCTGCGATGGAGATGGTGGAAAATGCGTCAAGAACTGCACCAGATAGGGTAGCAACGCGAAGGGTCTTTATTGTTGCGGTACGAAAACGTTCGCTTGATTGGTAGATTTTTTCTGTTTGGTCGTTGCTGCGCCCGAACAATTTAAGAGTGTCTATGCCGCGTATTGAGTCGAGAAAATGATTGGCAAGGCGCTGATATTCTTTATGTTGCTTGCCTGCTTCAAGACTGGCGGTGTGGCCAATAAGCACCATCTGCAAAATAATGGCAGGAAAAACCAATAAGCCAATAAGTGCAGAAACCCAATCAAGAATAAAAAGAAGAACAAGAAGCATTACCGGTACAATGACCAGCTTGGTCATGCGGGGAAGTATCATACGGAGGTAAGCTTCGACTTGATCGACGCCTTCGACAAGGAGCGTGGAAAAACTACCTGTTCCCTTATCCTGAACAAGACTTTGTCCTTCATCGAAGAGCTTCTCGAAAAGAGCATCGCGAAATTCATCGGCTTTCCGACAGGCAAACGACTCAAGTTGACTCGATTGGGCGTTGTCGACAAATTGCCGAGCGACAAGGCAGATGAAAAAACCTATCAAAAGAGGAATTTGATCAAAAAGAGGTTGGTTGTACCAAAGATTAACCAAGGCGCTGGTGAGACAAAATGCTTGACCCATAAGCAATGCACCTGTTATCAGCGAAAAGAGCGTGCAACGCATAAGCATTTCACGAACTCCTTTGATGGTAAATAACAGACGGTCAATCATTGTATTCTCTCCAGAGAAGATGGTGTGAGTAAAAAAAGAAAGCCGCTGCAAACTTAAAGTAGTACAGCGGCTTTGCGTTTACTAAGCGTTAGTATTCGCTCAGGTCTTCGTCGGTGATTCGGCCGCGGAAGGTGCGATAGATAATTACATGATAGATTAAGACTAACGGCAAACCGACGCAGGTGATACCCGTCATCCATCCAAGGGCAAGATCGGATGAAGCTGCATTTGCAATGGTGATGCTTTCACCGATGGAAGTAGCAGATGCAACTACCAGGTTCGGGAACATGGAAGCGGCAAAAAGCACAACCAGGAAAAGAGCTGCGGCACTGCTGAAGATAAAGGGAAGAAGGTCGTTTCCTTCCGTCTTGGAAGTGACGATTGCTCCAATCAGTGCAGCGGCAACTAAGATGAATACCAGCCAGCGAATAATTTCTAGAGCAGGATCCATTGTGGGCTGAATGCCGACCAATGCGTAGGCGGTTACTGCTGCAAACAAAACCAAGCTTACGAGCGCAAGGGGACGACGCAGGTCAGCAAGACGTGCCTGGAAAGCGGAAGGTTTCGGTGCTTTCATGGCCAACCAGGTGGCACCCTGCATAAGGAAGAACGACAAGCCTAAAAGCCCGCATAAAAGCGTGAAGGGAGTGATCAGGCCAAGTAGAGGAATGCCGTTGTAGTCGCCATTAGCATCCATTGGAATGCCTGCATATACATTTCCTATAGCAACACCAAACAAAAGAGCGGGAAGCAGAGAGCCAATAAAGAAGAGGGCATCCCAGAGCTTCTTCCATTTGGGATCATGAGCGCGGTATTCAAGCGATACGGCACGCACGATTAAGCCAAACAAGACCAGCATGATAGCTAAATAGAAGCCAGAGAAGGTAGTGGCGTAAGCTGGTGCAAATGCTGCGAACAGAGCGCCACCTGCGGTAAGCAACCAAACTTCGTTACCGTCCCAAACTGGACCAATGCTGCGACGGACGATAGCTTTTTCTTTTTCGTCTTTAGCTACAAAAGGTGACAGAACACCTGATCCTAAGTCGAATCCGTCCAAGATAAAGTAGCCAGCAATAAGGACGGCAATGAGGATAAACCAAAGAATTCCTAAAACAGTCATGCCTATTCACCATCCTTCTGTACTTCTTCAGAATGAGGACCTTTTTTGATGAGGTGAATTACGATACGTGCCCAGCCGATAATCAAGAACAGATAAATCAAGCAGAACAGCGTAATGGTAATTGCAAGTTCAGGTGAGCTTACGGCGAGCGAATTTGCTTCTCCAGTCAATAAGCTTATTCCGTCAGGGCTGCTAGAAGCAGGATAGACAGACCAAGGCTGACGTCCAATTTCTGCAGTTATCCAACCACCCTGAATTGCCAGGAAGGGGAATAAAGGAGAAATAATTGCCAAGTTTTGCAGCCAACGCATGTTCTTGATGCGGCCTTTGCGATAGGTAAAGATGAAGGCCAAAATAGTAACAAGCGCGATAAGGCCGAACATGATTACCATTAAATGGTAGCTCTGGAATACGGTGTTTACCGGCAGTTCGTCTACAGTCTCTTCAGTGAAGTCACTTCCGTATACTCCGCTAGCGGCAAGATCGTTTAGTCCAGGATATTCTTTTTCGAAATCCCAAGAAGCTAAGAATGAAGTTCCGCCGGGGATGGCAAGAGGAGTAATAACTTCTTGGTTTTCTTCATCAACCCAGCCAAGTGCATAAAGGGGCATAGCCTCAGTTTCGTAGGCACCCTCCATCATGGCAAACTTGGTTGGTTGTTCTTCAGCGACGACAACGGCTGATTGATGAGCGAAAGCCACCATAAGAACGGTGGTAACAAGGGCAACGCACGAGGCGACACGTACCGTCCTGAGAGCGAATTCGGTATGGCGACCCTTTTTCAGATACCAAGCACCAATCGCGAGAGCCATAAAAGCACCCATGATCAGCAACGCATCAACCGTATGGAGATAGCGAGGGATGGTGGTGGCATTAAACGCTGCAGCAATAAAGTCAGTCAAAATCGCTTGAGTTCCATCAGCGGAAAGCTCTGCGCCTGCGGGAGTCTGCATCCAGGAATTGGCGATAATGATCCAAAGTGCGGAAAGGCAGGAGCCAAACCAAACCAGCCAAGCGGAGGCAAGGTAGAACTTCTTACCAACTTTTTTGCGGCCAAACAGAAGAACGCCTAAGAAGACCGACTCCAAGAAGAAGGCTAGAAGGGCCTCTGCTGCAAGAGGCGCACCGAAGATATCACCTACAAAGCGAGCATAATCTGCCCAGTTGGTTCCAAACGAAAATTCCATCGTAATGCCGGTTGCAACGCCTAGCGCAAAGGTAGCAGTAAACACCTTTATCCAGAAGCGTGAAGCAGCGGCATCTTCGGGCTTGTTGGAACGGTAGTACTTTGTTTCAAAGATAGCTACGATAAGTCCCAAGCCGATGGATAGTGGCACGAAGACAAAGTGATACATGGCGGTTAACGCGAACTGAATACGCGCCAACAGGACCGGATCAGCTAAAAAGTCCATCTGTGCACCTCCTTTACCGTTGCGGCTTTACCTGCCAGCTGTTTTCGCTGCACCTTCTTCACTTAAGCGAAGACAAATGGCTTCATAAAACCTCCATTAGTTCAGTGTCCTCATCGTATCACCTAATCACCGTGGGGTGGCGAGAAAAAAGGAAAATGTTAGTAATTTAGTATCATTTTTTATTATGGATTAACGAGAATTGCGCAACGATTCTCTGTAAAGTGTGGTTAAGAAAAGATAATTAAAAGTTATTTCATATTGGAAAAGCGTTCTACCGCCTTGGTAAAGCTCTCGATGGTCTTATCCGCATCTCCATGTTCGATTCCATCACGAACGCAGTGTTTGATATGCCCTTCGAGCACTACTTGTCCCGCTTTATGGAGGGCTGATTTAGCGGCGTTAATTTGTGCAAGCATATCTTCGCACGGAATATCCTCATCTACCATTCGATCAATTGCTTGTACTTGACCAATAATTTTTTTAAAACGGCGATGAAGGTTATCAGCGTCCATGCATTGTTTCATGGGGTCTCCTTTGTACCAAAAGGGATTAACCAGTGAGGATATTTTCTTTTTTAGTATAACCGTTCGCGAAAATCGGATTGCGGCTCTCATCAATCAGGTATAGTATGCCATTAAACCTATACCCCCATAGGTATAGAACCATGGGTAACTTAATCCTGCGGGCGAACTACAACAGAAAGGCAAACAAATGATTGAAGCGTGGGAGCGATTATTGGAGTGGGGCGGGACAAAGCGTGATATCGTATTTCTTATCGTTTCTTCGATAGCGTTACTAATGAGCCTTTTGGTGCCTTTTGATTGGCCGATTGATCCAGCGTGGATTGCGGTGGTACTCTGTGGTTTTCCTATTGTGTCTGAGGCGATTATAGGACTTGTAACAAAATTCGACATTAAGGCAGATGTCCTTGTTTCATTGGCGCTCATTGCTTCTTTGATTATCGGTGAGTATTTTGCTGCAGGAGAAGTAGCGGTCATTATGCAGCTTGGTGCACTTTTGGAAGAGATTACCGTAGCGAAAGCGCGCGCAGGAATTGAACGATTGATAGATCTTTCTCCTCAAACTGCACGCATCGTTGAAAAAGGAGTCGAGCACCTTGTCGCGGTAGATGAGGTTAAGGTTGACGATCAGTGCCGTGTTTTACCAGGGGAGACCATTCCTGTCGATGGAATTATTGTTGAGGGTCATACGTCGGTTGATGAATCAGTAATGACTGGAGAGCCTCTTCCTGTTGATAAGACGATATATGATGAAGTGAAGAGCGGCACCGTTAATCAATTTGGTGCGTTTACTATGAAGGCAACCAGGGTGGGTGAGGATAGTTCCCTTGCGCGAATGATTGCCTTAGTCCAGTCTGCCGATGCAGGAAAAGCCAAGATCGTGCGTCTAGCTGATCGCTGGGCAACATGGATAGTTGTTATCGCTTTAGTTTCGGCGCTTGCGACATGTGCGGTTACCGGAGAAATAATTCGTGCTGTTACCATTTTGGTTGTATTTTGTCCCTGCGCTCTGGTGCTCGCAACACCAACTGCCATCATGGCAGCTATTGGGAATCTGACCAAATGGGGCGTTCTTGTTCGGGAGGGCGATGCCTTAGAACGTTTGGCTCGCGTAAAGTGTGTTGCTTTCGACAAAACAGGAACTCTTACGTGGGGTAAGCCAGAGGTTGAAAAGGTCTGTGCAAAAGGAACAGAAAGCCCTGATGAGCTCTTTTGGCTGGCAGCGAGTGCCGAATCTCTCAGTGAGCACCCGCTGGGGAAAGCCTTAGTGGAGTCATATCAATTCCAAAGAACGGCATCACCGCAAGGAGAAAGAGAACTGGAAGAGCGAAAGCCAGAGGAGAAAGAGTCGCTGCAAGAGAAGGCTCAAGTGCTGAAGGCATCAGGACAGAAATCGCTGGCGGAACCAGAGAGTGATTCGTTAGCGGTGTCAGAGAGTAAACCGCTAGCAACGTCAGGATACAAACCGTTGGCGGTACCAAGCAGTTTTGAGATGGTGCCGGGTCGCGGGATAAAGACAGTAATAAACGAACGACTTGTTCTTGCTGGAAGTTTTGATTTTATGCGTGAGGAAGGCGTGAAAAATTGCGAGATGCCTGAAGCGTCATCCTATGAGAAGCAAGGATGCACTCTTGTTTATATTGCCCTCGATGGGTACTTGGCTGGGTTTATAGCAATGGCAGATCAGGTTCGTAAGGATTCTCGAAGAACGGTTGAAGCTATAAAGGATCTCGCCATCGTTCCTATGCTGTTAACGGGTGATCATAGGCAGGCAGCATATCGAATAGCTGAAATAGTAGGGGTGCGCGAGGTAAGAGCAGAGTGTTTACCCGAGGATAAGTTAACCGCGATACAGGCATATGAGCAGGAGGGTTCTTGTGTCTGTATGGTTGGCGATGGGATTAATGACGCACCTGCCTTAAAGCGCGCCTATGTGGGAGTAGCCATGGGAGGCGTGGGAAGCGATATTGCGGTAGACGCTGCAGATATCGCGTTAGTGCGCGACGACATTGTGGCGCTGCCCCATATGCTTGCGCTGTCGCGTCGGATGATGACTACCATTAAACTTAATATGACATTTTCTATGACTCTCAATTTCGTAGCGATTATTCTTGCTATGTTTGGAATTCTTAACCCTGTTGTAGGAGCATTGGTCCATAATGCAGGATCGGTGCTGGTAATCGCCAATTCAGCCTTATTGCTTCGCTGGAAAACGCGCGTAAGGTAAAACTCGGAAAGAACGCGATAAGAAGAAATTGGGAACCCACCGTATATTTATCGAGCAAAAAACAAGCCTTGGAGGGTATGCGCCAACTAGTTATGATGGAACCATAGTATTCAAAATCACGGCAGATACTGTCTTTCGTTGGGGCGAAATTCAGAAGATGCTTCTGGTGTGCAAGGAGGATCTATGGGTATACGAGTCAATGGCGATGTAATTGAGAGCTCTCCAAATGGAAAATCCCTTACCGCAGCAAAGGAGCTGCTCGACAATCCAGATTTTCAGCCAGTTTCACCACGCTTTGCGGCTACCGTAATGCTCGTGCGTGATTCAAAGCCTGGTCAAACCAAATATCGAATCGAAGACGGTAATTATCCGCCTGATTTTCCAACGGGCCAGGAGCTGGAAGTGTTTATGCTTCGCCGCGTTAAAACAATGGACTTTGTGCCAGATGCGGTAGTGTTTCCAGGTGGGCGCGTTGACGAAAAAGACTCTGAGTGTGGCCTGAAATGGGCTGGTCCCACCCCTGCGCAATGGGCAGATTACATGAACGTTGACGAAGAAACCGCACGGAAAGTCGTGGTGGCTGCTGCGCGTGAAGTATTCGAAGAATGCGGAGTACTCTTGGCGGGATTCGAAAACGGTGACTTGGTAACTGACTTGTCTGATCCCTCTTGGGCCGAAGATCGACGAGCGCTTGAAGCTCATGAACTCGCTCTTTCTGAAATGCTCATGCGTCGTGATCTCGTATTGCGTACAGACCTTCTGGGACTTATTTCTAACTTCTGTACGCCTGAGTTCGAACACAAGCGCTATGACACCTTCTTTTTTTCTGCGTTGATGCCTGAGGGACAGGTTGCAGACGATAAAACAAGTGAGGCTCAAATAGCAGGATGGGTAACTCCTGCGTATGCATTGCGTGAAGGTGACGCAAATCGTTGGCTCGTTTTAGCTCCTACGGTATACAACCTTACCTGTATCGCGAATGCGCACGATGCGGAGACCTTCGTTTCAACACGCAGGACCTTGAAAAAGATTATGTCTAAGCCTTATTACCGAGAAGATGGCTCTATTGGTCTTCGTGGAGAACTTTCGTAAGCGAATATACCTTATAGATTATTTAACGAAGCCAATGAGGGTGCTATGACACACAACACAAACGACAATATTAAAAATCAAACCGCGCAAGCTCAATCGAATAAGGAACGAACGATACATCCCCTGTTATCGCTAGAAGATGACATGTCGGAAGAACATATCGTTTCAACCTTTATTGCAGATACTGAATCCTGGCAGGGAGGTCGTGTAAGCAGCTTTGTTACGTGCGTTAAGGCTGATAATCAAAGCCCTATGACCTACGTGGGTACTAATACCTGGTTGATAGCGAATCCAGATAAGGTTCAAGGAGAAGATACTCGTTGTATTGTTGTTGATCCATCTCCTGAAGGAGAACAGACGCAGCGTATTTTAGATGCGTGCGAGGAGATGGGGGTGAAGGTTGGTGCGATTTTCCTTACGCACGATCATCATGATCACACAGCGGGCGCCGTTGAGCTGGCACAAAGAAGCGGAGCCCCCATCTATGGACCTAAGCTAGAAATGGGCGCCGATACTTCGGGTGGAACTTTTAAAGTGGATTATCTATTAGAAGAGGGTTTACTCTATCCGTTCGAGGGTGCTCCCATTTTTGAAATATATAAACTGCCCGGCCATTCGAGCGACTCTTTGGGAATTTTGCTTTCAGAAGAGCAACTGATGTTTGTGGGGGACGTAGTTTTCAGGCATGGCCCTACAGTGGTGTTTCATCCTGATGGCAACTTAGCTGATTATTTGGCGTCATTAGATCTACTTGAAGATCTTGTTAGTCTAGGGAAAGTAAACGTGTTTTGTCCCGGTCATGGGTATCCCATCGTTGATCCGCTTCGCTCAATCAAGGCAACGCGCAATCACCGAATTGAGCGACTTGATCAGGTTAAGCAAGCCCTTGCAGCGGGGGTTTCGCGCGATGCGGATTCACTGTTCGATGCAGTATACGAAGGGGTGGACGAGCATCTTCGATGGGCTTCTTTGAGGAGCATTGAAGCACAGCTGGTATATCTTGACTCGGAGCAATCAGAGGGGCTTTAAGTTAAGCAAGAACACTAAACTGAGGATAGATAAAACTTACGGGGTTGCGTAAGGAAACATAAAAACAGGGGGAATCACGCTCAGAGGGAGAGGGAGACTATGAGTGGATTACAGGGACTAAAGGTTGTAGACCTTACCATTTTTGCAGCGGCACCTGGATGCGCCCGTTTATTGGCGGAACTAGGTGCAACCGTCTACAAAATTGAACGCGAAATTGGTGATGATCAGCGCACTCAAGGTGTGTCCTGGGGAATGAAGTTCAAAACCGATATCGATGATGCTGCTTTTGATTGCGGTGGCTTTAATCGAAAATGGGTTTCGCTTAACCTAAAGACCGAAAAAGGCATGGAGGCAATGCTTAAGCTGCTTTCAGATGCCGATGTCTTTATTACCAGTAACCGCACTCCAGCGCTTAAGCGTATGGGGCTTGACTATGAAACACTGCATAAGAAGTTTCCTCGTCTTGTTTGGGCGCAGCTTCGTGGCTACGGAGAACGAGGGGAAATGGCCGATGAGCAGGGATACGATGCCATTACCTATTCTGCGCGCGGCGGTGTAACCATGAGCTTCCCTAATGCGGGGGAACATTTTGAGGTGGGTAATTCTCCTGTTGCGTTTGGTGACTGGAATTCTTCCAATGCTTTAGCGGTTGGTATTTTGGCAGCGCTTTGGAATGCGCAGCGCACAGGCGTGGGCGACAAAGTGGTAACCAGCTTATACCATGTTTCTAATTGGGGCATGATGAGTGCTATTTGTGCTCAGCAGCAAGGTCAGCAACATCCGAAAAATCGTGCCGAAGCGCCTTGTCCAACCAATAATAGTTATGTCACTTCCGATGGTGTGTGGTTCGTTATGTGCTTTGGAAACTACAACAAATTCCATCGTAAAGTTTTTGAAGCAATTGGCATGGATTCCAAGTATTTGGAAGATGAATCTTATACCAGTCTTGAGGCTCTTGCGCAAAATGGTAAGAACGTTGAGGTTATCGCGGCAATGGAAGAGATCTTTAAGACCAAAACTTGGGCAGAATGGGAACCTTTCTTAATGGAGCAGGAACTTGCCTGCGAAAAATGCCGTACCGTAGAGGACGTATTGCAAGATAAGGAAGCCTTCGACAACGACCAGCTCCGTCGTGTGTATTACGAGGATCAGGGATATGGCGATGATCACTCCTACACCATCACTACGGCTCCTGTTCGTTTAGCAAGCATGGGCGATCCGGTATTGTATCGTTCCCGTCCTGTGGGTTATGACACTCGTGAAGTTCTTGAAGAACTGGGCTATTCAGATGAAGAAATCGATACGTTTGACGCGGATGGTTCGGTTCGTTGTTATGCGGGAGCACCTATGCCAGAGAGCGTGTTGAATCCGAGCTACGGTTTGTATCCTGCAAATGCTGAAGAAGCTGCACAAATGGCGGCAGCTCGCGCAGCGGAAGAAGCTGCCGTTCGCGTTGCGGAATGATCAGCCGCTCGTTCTGCTGATCAGGTTGCCGTCCATGCTGAATAAGTCGCTGTTTCTGGAATCCGGTTTCTAAACGCTCGAAAATGGCAAAACAAGGGGATATCGGGTCACCAAATTTTCAAAAGACCACCCGAATCCTTCTTTTTTGGCTTTTATTATGCGTTTTGATAATACAAAAGCTCTAATTATGTTTAGAAGGTATATAAAAATAACTATTTAAAGCAGTTTTGGGCTCATTTTCTCAAATAAGCAACCCGATAAGCGCACTTTCTGCCAAAAAACAGGGTTAAGAAACCGGATTTTGACGAGCTACGAATTAGCTATTGCTGAAAGTGCATGATACGCCCATTCAAGGTCCACAACATAAGGATGCACAAAGGGGATTTCTACTGCTGCTAATGAATCAGCAAAAACCTGATACGCTTCTGTAGAAATTGAACTCAAGAACGTTTCTTCATTTGCTTGAATGCGAAAATGTAGTTCATTATCTTTTTGCTTAATGAACTGAACAGCGCAGTAGGAATCTTCCGTAACTTTACCCTGGCTTTGCGCATGCCCGAGCACACTGAGCTTAAGCACTTCCATTACCTTATCGTCGAAACCTGTGGTAAAGGTAGTAACTTTGTCGGAAAGTTGTGCAGTGCTGTCTACAATGCGAAACGTCGCATTGCTTATGGGGTCGTTTTCCTTTTGCAGGGTATCAAAGGTCTGTATTGCCTGTTCTCTCATTTCGTCATCGTCGCAGATGTTGTATATCATAAGGTTTCGGTCGGGATCCATGTAAAGGCAGGGGTAGTTCAATAGCGTATGGTATCCGCAGTGTGGGCAGGTAAAACTTGCTAAAGATCCCGCTGCAAGTTGCTTTGCCTCTTCGGGATTTTCTTTTGTATTGAGCATAACCCAAAGAACAAAGGGCGTTTCCTTTCCGCAGTTTGGGCAGGAAACAGGGTAGTCTTGCGATTCAGAAGGGTTCCACTTAGGTTCTTCCTCTGCAGAATTGCCTTCATGTCCTGGTTCAGTGGGGAATTGACTTTCGTGTGTCAAAGTTGTGGTCCTTTCTATGGAGATGAGGGCCTATGGGGCGAACACTGTCACGCCTTTTTACGGGGCAGCAGCTAACAAAGCCCGTTGTGTCTTTCTTGGGATGTGGCAGGCAGGTTATTGCCAGCCTTTCTTAACGGCCTTTCCATTGGGGCTCTCGTTTTTCGGCAAACGCTTTAGGGCCTTCTAGGGAATCTTCGGTTGCATTAACGAGTTCTTGATAGTAGTCCATAATGCTCCAGCCCGCACCAGGGAATTCGTCATCGCAGGCGGCCGCTTCTTTCATGGCTGCCTTGGAATACTCGATAGCAAGAGGCGCGCTTTTTACGATGCCTTCGGCTAGCTTAAATGCGGTAGTAAGCAGTTCCTCTTCGCTAATAACGCGACTGATCAGACCCCATTCGTAAGCTTTTTCCGCGTCGATATTGTCACCAACAAGAATAAGCTCGGCGGCATATTTCTGGGGAATTTGCTGCATTAAACGAAGAATAGCGCCGTCTCCGGTGGATGCACGTCCATGACGTGCTTCGGGCAGGCCAAAGACCGAATGGCTACTTGCGATAGCAATATCACAGGCAAGAACTAGTCCGAGTCCGCCGCCAACGCAGACGCCATTTACGGCGGCAATTAAAGGTTTCTTGAAGCGATGCTTAGACATGCCGAGAAGTCCCCAATTTTCCTTACCTTTAGGTAAGTGGTAGGTGCCTGCAGCAAGCTCCTTTAAGTCGGCACCCGCGCAAAAGCAGGTCCCCGCATTCGTGATAATGCAGCAACGTTGTGTTGGGTCGTTGTCCCAACGTTCCAATTCACTGGAAAATTCTTCCATCATGAGCGAGCTCATAGCGTTGCGCGCTTTAGGACGGTTAAACGTAATAAGAAGAACACCGTTGCGTTCCTCGGTAAGAATTGTTTCGTAAGCCATTGTTTCCCCTTTCTCCCTCATGGCCTTATTGTAAAGCTGTTTGTTTGGGAAAAGAGGGAAAGTAAAGGATGTGGAAGATAAGAGGCGACATCGAATAAGGCGGATCTTTGGGAAAGGGTAGCCCCAGAAAGAACGGAAAGAAGTCATCGTGAAAAACAAGGCGACTCCGAAACCGGAGCCGCCTTTTGAGATATCTAGAGCAATGTTGCGTTAGCTAGCTGGTTGAGCCTCTTGAGACTACCGCGTCAGCTAACCTACATGGCTTTAAGCTAGTAAGCTTACCTTGTGAAGCTTGGCTTAGTCTGTTTAAGCTGCTTGAGGCTTGTCCTTTTTGCCAAAGATGGTCTTAGCGCCCTTGACGGCAAGAACAATAGCAAGGATAAAGAGGATCGCGGAAAGAACAGCCTGAACTCCAGCGCTGAATAAGTCTCCAGTACCTGCCATAAGAACCAAGCCCTTAGCGTAGAGCGTTTGAACAAGGGAGGTTAACGTTACGGCAAGCATAAATACCATAGGGATGTAGAACATCTTGTTGTTCTTGCCCGCATTGCCAAGCCATGCGCAAACTGCAAGCAAAGCGAGTGCTGCGAGGAGCTGGTTAGCAGCGCCAAACAGTGGCCAGATAATGGTGTAGCCAGTCATACCAAGAACAATGCCAATAATAACGGTTATTAAGGTAGCAACGTAAGGATTTGAGAAAAACTTGCGAGCACCCGTTACGCTCTCCATAGTTTCTCCTACAGGAATCCATAGCTCTTGGAACATATAGCGTGCAAGACGAGTAGCGGTGTCGAGAGAAGTTAAGCAAAATGCCGAAACCGCAAGGATGAGCAAGGTGTAAGCGATGCTCTCAACGCTTTCAAGTCCAGGAATGCAAGCAAGCATCTGGGAAAGGCCGCCAGCAAATACTGCCGTTGGCGAAGCGTAGTCGCCTGCGCAGTAAGCTTGCCATACAAAACCTACCGCGCAAAGGGAAATGATAGCAAGCAAACATTCGATCAGCATGCCGCCATAAGCAATAGGCTGTGCATGGGATTCTTTCTCAAGCTGCTTTGAGGTGGTACCCGAAGCGACCAAGCTGTGAAAACCAGAAATTGCACCGCATGCAATCGTAATAAATAGGGCAGGGAACAAGAAACCTGAAGCTGCAGAAAGATTTACCACGGCAGCACCTGTTTCTGGGTTGATGATGGGATTTCCTGCGGCATCAACCGCAGCATTGCTTGCATAAAAGCCAGTAAAAGCAGGAATGTCAAGGTTGGAAGCATTGCCAGTTAAGCTTGCGCCTACGATGCCGATGATGGACAGGATAATCATGCCGTACAGCAAAAATGAACTTAAGTAGTCACGAGGCTGCAACAGAATCCACACCGGAGCGATGGCGGCAACCATGATATAAACACCCAGCAAAATCATCCAGGTGGTGTAATCAAGAGATATATAGGGGAAGTTGTAGCCAATAGCAACTAAAACCACAATGATAAGGATGGCGATGCCGATATTAGCTGCAGCGGGTAAATTGCGACCACGTGTGGCAATTCCGTATATAACCGCAGCCACAATGAAGAGCATGGAAATCATTGCGGTACGCTGATTTGCTAAATTAGAAGCGTCAGTTGCGTTTGCAAGACCAACAGCAAAGGTGTTTGCAACGATCGATGCAAAAGCAGCTACTACGAGGAGTAGTGTAAGGTAAGCAAAAATGCAGAAAATACGCTTTGCGGTGTTGTCGATATTTTCTGCAATAACAGCTGCAATACTCTGTCCTTTGTGGCGCAAAGAAGCAAATAGGGCGCCAAAGTCATGCATCGCACCGAAGAAGATTCCGCCGATAAGCACCCATAAGAGTACTGGAACCCAACCAAATACTGCTGCCTGGATGGGGCCGTTGATAGGGCCAGCGCCTGCGATGGATGAGAAGTGGTGGCCTAACAGCACATAGGGCTTAGAGGGAACATAGTCAATGCCATCTTCGAGCTCTTGTGCAGGGGTAGGCCTTTTGGGGTCAACTCCCCATTGTTTTGCAAGCCAGCCGCCATAGCATACATAGCCGACAATCAAAACAATGAGGCCGCCAAGTAAAACAATCATTGCGTTCATGTTTTACCAGCCTTTCTAGTCGTATGCCTCTACTGTGCCAATACGAGATTGCTGGCAAGGGCTTCTTTTAATTGCTTACCAGCGGCATTAGTCACGATTTCTTTTCCGGGTTCGCGTGAAAGATCTACTACCGCTAATCGAAGATCGGTCCAGCCACGAAAGCCTAGATAAAAGTTTTTCCTAAAACGGACGGACTTTGCCTGCTTGAACGCTTCGTTGGTGCATTGATTGGCAATAATGATCAACGTAAGGGCAGATGACATGTGGTTAGGAGAGGGATCTACCTTGCGTAGCGCTTTGGTTGTCATGAAGTCCACTGCGTCAGAAAGAAAATCACGGTCGAGTTTTTTAACGGTTTCAAAAAACATGAAGTCGTGCGTGTTTACTTCCCAGAGTTTTGCTCGTTTGGTAAGCACATACTTTTCACCATAGGTATGAAACTCAGCAAAGGCGGCAAAGCACCTTCCCTCAAAAAGATAGTCCCTTCTAATGTCGTAGTAGGCCTCGTGTGCTGCAAGGACGCGATTGAGCAAATCGGTTTGTTTGTCCGTTGCGGGCATATCGGCGCTCCTTTGAATTAAACTAACAGCTCATTCATCTGCTTTTTCAAGCGCGAACGATTGTAAGTTCTCTTTTTTCGAGAAAGCTGCAAAAAGGTGCCGAGTGTAGAAAAAATGCTTTGAACGGCGAAGTATTTTTTAATAATTCCCTGTTCATGGGGTGTTTTTTTGGGGGGGCAACTCTAAATTTCTGGTTTTAAGGGAGTTTCGGCGAGTAATTCGAGTTGCGTGCAGGTGTTGGAAAGCCAGGAAAGAACTAGGGAAAAGGATGTCGTGAAATAGGAAGGAATAAAAAAGCAAGCTCGAAACGGTATCGAGCTTGCTATATGTTCAGAGCAGGTATGGATAGTAAGACGCTTGGAGCTTACTAATATTTGGAGCTTTGCGAAAGGGGTAGGTTCTAAAGTCTACTCCAAAGCAATTCTCGCTTTTGAAGTTGCTCTTTTGAGGTTACTCACCCTTTTCGGCGCGCTCCTTCAAACGACGGTCGAGTTCGTCAGCCAGCTGATGACGCTTAACCTTGCCTGATTCAGTCATAGGGATATCGTCAATAAATTCGATATGTTCGGGGCGTAGACGCTTTGCAACACCAATAGAATCAAGGTATTCCGCAATAGAATCAAGCGTTGGAACAACGTCTCCCTTTTGCACGATGAAGGTACAAATGCGCTCACCCAAACGATCATCAGGCAAACCGATGGTTGCGTGAGCTCCGACTCCGGGGCACCCATCAAGATTATTATCTACCTCGTTGGCAGAGATGTTGATACCGCCGCGGATAAGGATTTCTTTCTTGCGGCCGTTGATCTTTACTCTGCCTTGTTCGTCTTGGATACATAAGTCTCCAGAGAAGAACCAACCATCATCATTGAGGTCTTTTGCTGTTGCTTCAGGATTCTTTAAATACCCACTAAACATGTGGGGTCCGCGAGAGATTTCTTCACCCTGGACACCATAAGGTACTTCATTTCCTTTTTCGTCAACAACTTTTACCTCAATGCCTTCGCAAGCAATGCCAGACCAGTCGCCATTCCATTCAAGGCAGTTCTCAGGTGGAACCAGCAGATGGGGGCAACTTTCGGTGGAGCCATAGCATTCACAAAGCTTGAGGCCATGCTTGTCTGCCCGATGGACCATGGTGCCAGGGACAGGAGCGCCGCCGCATACATAAAGCTTTAAGGTTTCAAAGGAAAGATTATTCTTTTCTGCAACATTGAGCATGTCATAAATGAAAGGAGTAGCGCCCATCGACCAGGTAACGCCTTCCTTGTTCATGATTTCGATAGATTCCTCTGGATGGAATTCTTGCTGCAGTACCACGCGGGCTCCCAACAAAAGGGGAGTAATGAGGCCATGATTGAATCCTGTCGCATGATTGAGAGGAGCAGGCATAAACATGACATCCTGACGGGTTAGATGCAGGGATTTGATAAAGGTTTTTTCAGAAAAGATTAAGGCGTTGTGAGAAATTAATACCGCTTTTGGGCGACCGGTAGTGCCTGAAGTGGAAAGAATAAGAACAATCTCGTCAGAGTTGCTTTCGGGAGCTTCCTTTAATGGCTCAAACGTTTCAAAAATCTCGTTTAAGGTAATTGTTCCGTGGGATTCCACGGTTTTGTCGTGAACGCAAAAAGCACCGTCGAACAGGCTTGTAATTTCATCTTTGACAGAGAGGAACTGATCTTCAAAGTTGGTTTTGTGATGGAAGGTTGGGCAAATGAAAGCCTTCGACTCAACCAGGTTCATGGAGTAGACCAAGTCTTCACCATTGAAGGTAACAGGAAGAGGATGGCAAACAGCACCAACTTTTAAGCAGGCTACGTAGAGGATGCAGAATTCTGACCAAGGTGGCATTTGGAAACTTACTACGTCTCCATTTTTTACTCCAACACTTTTGAGCCAAGAAGCAAGGCGGCCAGCTTTGTCATCAATTTCGGCGTAGGTGAAGCGAACGTCCAGGTTATCACTTACATATTCGTGGTCAGGGAATTTAGATACGCGATCCGCCCAGACATCGAACAGGGTTTGTTCGGTCCAGTATCCCTTCTCGTAATACTCCTTTTTATTCTGTTCGTTCACTTTTAGGTCGGTAATCATAAATCCTCACTTCATACGACAAGAACGCAAGGGCATACTTGTCAACTATTTGGAATTTCCCTCTCGGGATTATTCCCCCTCACTCTGCGAATACACACACGTGTCCCCTCTGCGTATTCGATGAAAGTATAACGCGAATAACCCTATCAAAACGCACTTCTCCTATAGAAAGTAGGAGCTTAAACCAAAGGCGTAGCCTATAGACTTTGTGGATAGAACCTATAAATTAGACACATTAATTCGAATGTTGGCATATTGACTAAGATGTGAATTCAGAACCGAGATAGCCAAGAAAAGCACTCAATATTATCCCCACAAAATTATAATAATGTGTAATTAATGTAAAAGAAAATGCAATCAGACTTCGTGATTCTTGATAGCGAAAAAGCTTTTGGAATGCAGAGCGATTACAGAAATCGTCATACAAGGTGTAATGCAAGGGCGACCATAAGGCTTCAGTGTAGCTGTAGGTTTTTTACGATATAGAGGTGTATTGGTAAGCATTTGCTTCTGTGGTGCCGTATTATTTTCGAGATAATCTTACATGTGGAGAGGAATGGTATGAGCATACGTAAGCTATTGGCGCGTTCAGCAAGCTCAATGAGCACGTGGGGTCTACGCCACATTGCGAGGCGTCCCGCAGCTAACATGCCCGGAAAAATTGCGTTGAAGCTTGATCCTCAAATTATTGCCGAATCCATGGGGAAGGTGGCCGAGGGTTCTATTGTGGTGGTAGGTACCAACGGTAAGACCACCATTACTAATATGATTGCTGACGCGCTTGAACGACAAGGTAAGACGGTCGCCTGCAATCGTACGGGTGCTAATCTGGCCTATGGAGTAGCAACAACCCTTCTTCAAACAAAAGGAAGCGTTGAATGGGGCGTTTTTGAGTCAGATGAACTATGGTTGGCTCATACGTTACCCCAGGTTCAAGCAAGCTATGTTTTGCTCCTTAATCTCTTTCGTGATCAGCTTGATCGGTGTGGAGAAATCGATCGTGTACAGGATGCTATCGTGCAGGCCTTGAGCGAATCGCCCGACACCGTGTTGCTCTACAATGCCGACGATCCCTTGTGTGCCATGGTTGCGTTGCGTGTTCCCAACAAATCAGTTGCTTTTGGTGTGGGTGAAGATCTTCATCAGCAGCAAAACATGGTAAGCGATGCGCAGATGTGTCAGCGCTGTTCGGCGATGTTTACCTATGAATATCGTCAATATGGGCAGTTGGGAACTTACTCATGTCCTAACTGCGGTTTTTCGCGTCCTAATTTAGACTTTGCGGCAAAGCACGCGGTATTCGGAAACGATATTTCTTTCGAGGTCGAAGAAGCTGCAACGGGTGCTCATGTTTCCCTTCGTGCCCAGCGTGCAGGCGTGTATATGATCTATAACGTGATGGCAGCATGGTTGGCTTCGCATTTTGCAGGAGTAAGTGATGAGGTTTTTCAGCAAGCAATAGATCTATTCGACCCTCAAAATGGACGCTTGCAGTCTCTCACTATTCAAGGTCGTCCAATTCTGCTGAATTTGGCGAAAAATCCTACGGGCTTTAACCAGAATATGAAGCTTATTACGCAGGCAGAAGGCAAGAAAGTTGCGGCATTCTTCATCAACGACAACGAAGCAGATGGTCATGATATTTCTTGGATTTGGGACTGTGATTTCGAAGAGCTTGCAGAGCAAAAAGACGTCATAGTATATGCGGGGGGCATCCGCAAAAACGATCTGCAACTCCGTCTTCGCTATGCGGGCATTGAGGCAAAAACCATCAACAGCGTAGATGAGATGGTGGATGAAGCTCTTTCAATGCCAGCTGAGTGGAAGATGTACGCAATAGCAAATTACACTTCTCTTCCTGCGGTACGGGATTCTCTCATGGCTCGCGCAGATAAAGAGCAAGCAGCTAAAGTGGCAGAGGGAACGAACGAACCAACTCGCAAAACTCATGCGTATGTGCATCAAGAAGGGATAGAACAATTTACCGAGCGACCTTTGCGCATCGTTCATTTATTCCCTGATCTTTTGAACCTCTATGGTGATGGGGGAAACGTACGCGTTTTGGCACAGCGTTGCAGATGGCGTGAAATTCCTGTTGAGGTCGAGGCGGTTCATTTCGGCGAAGAGGCTCATCTTGATTCGGCGGATATTGTCATGTTAGGTGGCGGCCCTGATAGAGAGCAGAAACTTGCTTCTGAAGCGCTGTTTGCGATGAAAGATGAATTGCGTACCTATATAGAAAGCAATGGACCTCTTTTGGCAATTTGCGGCGGATACCAAATTTTGGGACGTCGTTGGCTTATGGGCGAGGAAGAAGTTGAAGGCTTGTCTCTTATAGATGCAGAAACGCTTCGTGCAGGGACGGGCTTTGATCGTTTGATTGACAACATCGTTCTTTCTTCACCGTTGGCTCAAATGCCTGTTGTGGGTTATGAAAACCATGCGGGACGCACTAAGCTCGGAATGGGAATGGAGCCGTTTGGAAAAGTGGTTTCTCAGGTAGGGCACGGAAATGATGACATTTCTGGGGCTGATGGTGTGCACTATCGCAATTGTATCGGTACGTATTTGCACGGTCCGCTTCTCGGTAAGAATCCTGAAATTGCGGATTATCTTATCAAGGCAGCTTTGCAACGTCGATTAGGACAGGATGCTTCGGTTTCGCTTGTTGCACTCGATGATGCGATTGAACGTAACGCAAACGCATATATGGCTCAACGTTTGGGGGTCTCGTAGTTTTCAGGCTCCCTGAACGAGCTTTTGAATCGCACTCAAGTTTTGTAAAAAATACGAAAAAGTTTCCAAATTCCGTGCAATATATGATTTTTGCCGAATTTGTTTGCGCTTTATACAAATAATTTGCATTATTAATCTCATGTTTGCTTCAAATAACAAACCAACAAAACGCTCCGCCCGCACTCGTGGGGGCGCAGAGCGTCCACATGCGGATCGTCGTGCTACTCGATCCGATGCTCAAATGTCGCGTAATCAAAGCGTTCATTCATTTGATCGCTCAGCGTATGGCAATAGTTCAGCACATAACTCTCGACGTAAGTCGGCTGGAGCGGAAGCGTATAGCGCAAGCAATTATGGTTCTTCTACGCACCGTGCAAATAACAGGTCTTCTAATTACATTCCTGCTACTCCTGCTGGTGCTAATCGCCGTTATGCCCAAAACGCTAAGAGCCGTGAATCTGTTCGTCAGCAGCATGAGCGTAAGAAAAAAAGTAAGCGCAAGCGCATATTGTTTGTGTCTCTTGCGGTAGTTTGCGTTTTGCTGCTGGGAGGAATTGGCGCTGCTTGGGCATACATTAGTCAGGTTGATAATTCGTTGCGCGACGACTTGGATGCTGATCTTTTGAATTCACTTGCAGTAACGGACTCTCCGTCTGATCCGTTCTATATGCTCTTGATTGGTGCGGATAAATCACAAGATCGTGATGAGTCTGGTGAATATGGCGGTTCATACCGAACCGACTCAATGATTCTTGCACGCGTTGACCCCAAGGAAAAAGAGGTGACGCTCATTTCTATCCCGCGTGACACCCAGGTAGATATTCCGGGACATGGAACTCAGAAAATCAACGCGGCTTATGCGTTTGGTGGAGCATCTCTTGCGGTTGATACGGTTTCAGAACTAGCAGGGGTTCCTATCAGCCATTACGCTGAAATCGATTTTGATGGCTTCAAAGCGGTAGTGGATGCTTTGGGTGGCATCGAGGTAGACGTTCCTATGGAAATTAACGACGACATGGCAGGCGGCCATGTCGATGCTGGCCTGCAAACGCTCAATGGTGAACAGGCGCTTATCCTTTGCCGAAGCCGTCATAATTACGACGATATTGGTAACGGCGATGCTATTCGTGCTGCAAATCAAAGACTGGTGCTTTCCGCCATCATGGAAAAAGTAATGAATTCCGATGTTGCTACGATCACAAATACGGTTGGCACCTTAGCAAACTATGTAACAACTGACTTTAGCGTTGCTGGCTTGGTCGGTCTTGCTCAGTCAATGATCGGCATAGATGTTGCAAACAATGTTTACACGGCAGCGGTTCCAACTACTTCAGTGTATGAGAATGACCTTTGGTGGGAAATTCTTGATGAAGATGCTTGGCAGAAAATGATGGATCGCGTCAAACAGGGATTTTCTCCTACGGAAGAAACCCAAGTAGATGAAGCTTCAGGCGCTACGATGTCATCTGCTGGTGGCGGCGGCTCAGGCAATTCTGATGGTGAAAGCTCGAGTTCCTCGTCGAGCAGTGCGTCACTTTCAGGTGTCCATATTTCAGTGAAAAATGGTAGTGGTATTGCTGGATGCGCTAACGAAGCAGCAGCTAAACTAACTCCTGATGGCGCCATTGTGGAAACAGGCAATGCGGATGATTTTAACTATTCGCAAACGCTCATTATCTATGAGGATTCCTCGCAAAGTGAAGAGGCACAAAAGATTGCCGATCTGCTGGGAGTGGGTCAAGTTAAGCAAAACGACGGGACTTATGCCTTCTCAGGTGATTTCTTAGTGGTAGTGGGCAGCGACTGGTCCTAAAAGCTAAATTAGAACAGCTTGCTTTAAAGCGCCCGAGGAGTTTTTTCCTCGGGCGCTTTTTATTTGTGATACGGTTCGCCGCGCGATATTTTAAATGCTCGGTACAGTTGCTCGAGAAGCACTACTCGTGCCAAGTTGTGTGGCAAAGTTATCGGTCCGAAACTGATGCGCTCAGTGGCGTGCTGTTTTACTTCAGAGGTAACGCCGTCGCTTCCTCCGATGATAAACACCAATTGAGAACTTCCCGAAAGGGCATAGGTGTCGATTTTCGTTGCAAGTGTTTCACTTGAGATTTCTTTTCCTTTGATGTCTAAAAGGAGGATGGGAGCATGATCGGGAAGATGGGAGAGCAAGAGCTCGGCTTCACGTTCTTTGTTTGAGTCCGGAAATTCTTTTACGGTTATTTTGCAATAAGCTCCTAAGCGTTTGAGATATTCTGCGCAAGCTTCTTTCCAGAATGATTCTTTTAGCTTGCCAACCGCAAAAATCGTTATAGACAGCACGAATACTCCTTTACAATAAGGATTAGCAAACGTAAACCGCTTGCGCTTGGGCTTGAACCCATAGAACAGGGTATTTAGCCTTATGCAGAAATAAGCAAGCTACCGTCAGAGTCATTTCTCAAGGTAAGTGTTTCTGCGCAGCAATTTTCTGCATAACTGCTATTTCTGTACGGCAATCATACTGGTTCTAGTCTTGCTTGCAAACGGCGATGTAGTAAATGGGGACTGCAACGTGCATGACTTTGCTGACAAGATATTTCGAGGGGCACTTAACCACCGTCGTGTGGTCATAGTGATTGCTGCACTTTTGTTTATAGTTTCGGTCTTATGTATTCCTAACGTAAAAATTAACTACCAGTTTTCTGATTATCTTCCTGAAAGTTCAGAATCTACAGTTTCTTTGCGCGTCATGGAGGAAGCTTTTAATTCTCCCACGCCCAATTCAAACATTATGGTCGAAGGACTATCTCTGACTCAGGCAAGTGAACTTGCTGCTCAAATGGAAACAATTGAGGGCGTTGAAGAGGTAATGTGGCTGGGGACTACCTGTGATACTTCTCAGCCCTTAGAGACCTATGATCCCGATGTGGTGTCTGCCTATAAAAAAGGGGATTCATATCTGTATCAGGTGGCGCTCGATACTTCAGTGGCTACGCAATCCATGGATTTTATTCGTGAAGCAGCAAACGAAGTCGGAGCAACTGACGTTTCAATGTCAGGTGAAGCAATTAATTCTGCGGTAGCTCAAGGCTCTTCTGATTTTGAAATTCAGCTCATACTAGTAATGGCTGTTATCGTCATTTTGGGATTATTGCTTATTACAAGCGGAGCATGGTTTGAGCCGGTTCTGTTTCTTTCCGTGATTGGTATTTCGATTGTTTACAACTTGGGTACCAATATTATTTTCGGAGAAATATCCTTTATTACCCAAATGTGTGCCGCTGTTTTGCAGTTAGCAGTCTCAATGGATTACGGCATAGTTATGCTGCATGCCTTCCGAGGTTTTAAAGCTCAGGGCTTAACTTCGTATGATGCGGCGGTTGCCGCTATGCATAAGGCAGCAGCTGTTATTGCTTCATCTGCTGCAACCACCTTTTTCGGTTTTCTTTCTCTTTGCGTTATGGCATTTCTCATTGGTGCCGATATGGGTGTGGTATTGGCAAAGGGAATCGTATTCAGCTTCCTGTGCGTGCTGTTTTTGTTGCCTATCTTGGTACTTTCGAGCGAAAAACTGCTTAAAAAGACTGCGCATAAAAAGTTTTTACCTTCGTTTGATAAGTTTGCAGTTTGGTGCATGCGAATTGCTGTTCCCTTTACGGTCATTATTGCCTTAATAACTGTTCCGGCATACCTTGGTCAAAAACAACCGAATTTTGTGTATGGTGCAAGTGGTTTTGTGGAGCCTGGCACGGAACTTTACGAAGAAACTAATGCAATAAATGAAACGTTTGGCGCGCAAGAGCAGTGGGTAATGCTGGTCCCCGAAGGCGATTGGGGTCGTGAGCTCCAGATGGTAAAGCGCATTGAAGATCTTGAAGGCGTATCGGCTGTTACTTCGTACGTTACGGCAGTGTCTGCCAATATCCCCACTGATATGGTACCTTCTGAAGATTTGTCCCAACTTGTGTCGGGCGGCTATTCGCGCATTGTGGTATCGACCTCGGTTGAAGGGGAAAGTGAAGAAGCGTTTTCTCTGGTACAGGCTTTGCGTGATATAGGGGATGAATTTTATCCCGAGGAAAACTATTTAGTGGGTTCGGCCGTTACCTCCTATGACATGTCTCTTATTGTCAATGATGATTCTCTTCGTATCTTTATAGCTTCAGTAGTGGCAATTGGCTTAGTGCTTCTTCTGATGTTCCGCAGTTTGAGTATTCCTCTCATGCTGCTTTTGACAATTGAAATTTCAATCTGGATCAATTTAGCAATTCCTTATTTCACGGGAGAAAGCATCCAGTACATTGGCTATCTCATTATTAGCGCCATTATGCTGGGTGCAACGGTTGACTACACCATTATTCTGTCGCGTGCATATTTGGATCGTCGTGTTGAAATGGAAAAACGTCCCGCTATGCTTTCAGCTATTTCTTATTCGGCGATTACCATTTTGACCTCGGCAACAATTCTTACGGTGTGCGGGGCCTTTATCGGAATTATTTCTAGTAATGGTGTTATTGCCGGTTTAGGAACCCTTATTGGTAGAGGTGCCTTTATTGCAGCACTCAATACGTTTTTACTGCTTCCTATTCTCTTTATGGTGCTGGACAAAGCGGTGGAAAAGACCACCTGGAAGGCCCGCTTCTATCACGGAGATAACCGTGGCACTCATGGCGGAAACAATAACAGTAATCTCTCCGCTCAAACTTCGCATGGTAAAGAGGGGTAGATAATATGCGCTACGAAACTTTTGGACATAAGGATAAACGCAACAGAAGTAACAGAAAGCAACTTCAGTCAAAGCGGGTTTTGGCAGGTGCATTCCTTCTCCTGGTGTTGGCGGTGCCCGTTACGGCAGTTCCTGTGATGGTGAATGCTCAAGAGACAGAACAAAGTTCTGGGGCTTTGCAGGAACAGGCTAGTGGGACACTTGCAGCAGCGGACGTGGTGGGAAGCGCTGAAAAGAAAGAGGTTGTGTATGCTACGTTGGATGGTAGCGGAGCAAATAAAAGTGCCTACGTTGTTAATGTTTTAGAAGGAAACGCGGGCGAAACAGTTCAAGATTTTGGGGCATATGAGCAGGTAGTAAATCTTACTGATACCTCTGAACTTACGCAGCTTTCCGATTCGGTTATTGCCACCCTACCCGAAGGGGAGTTTTCCTATCAAGGTAGTCTGTCCGATGCTCAGACTCCCTGGAATATTTCGCTGAAGTACTTCTTGGACGGGCAAGAAATTTCACCTAATGAGGTTGCAGGGAAGAGTGGGCATTTAGAAATAACAATTCAGACTTCGCAGAATACCTCGGTTGATCCTCGTTATTTTGAAAACTATCTCATGCAAATTACCTGTACTCTTCCTATGGAAAACACCACAGAGGTAAAAACCGATCAGGGATCTATAGCTCTTTCTGGTTCTGATGTGACGGTAAGTTTCATGGTTATGCCCGATAAAGAAGGCAATGTTTCTTTAAGTGCAGATGTTACCAATTTTGAAATGAGTGGCATTAGCTTTGCGGCAATTCCCTTTTCTATGGCGCTTGATTTTCCTAACACCGATAGCTTGGTGGCGCAGTTTGACGGACTTATTGAGGGAACCGAGCAACTTCACGCGGGAGCACAGGATCTCGCAAATGGCGTAGATGAAGTGGATTCGGCAACCAAGCAGGCGGCGTCGGGCGCTGCAGAACTTGCAGCGGGTGCTACTCAGATGACGCAAGGACTTCAGCAATATCAACAGGGTTTACGTGATAGCGCGGATGATGCTGCAAGTTCGGTTTCTGAGGAAGAAATTCAAAAAGCTTCGGATGATTACCAGCAAGCCGTTGGTGCGTACACGGCTGCGTTTGCACAAGCTTACGAAGGCATCCTTTCAGGATATGGAACACCAATTACTGACGAAATAAAGCAGCGGGCTTTGGCTCAGGCAGCGCAAAATCCGGTAGTTTCAGACTATCAGGCCAACATGGCAAATAAGCTTGAAACTCTGACGACGCTTGTTGCTGCCCAAGGTGGTTCGCAGGGCGCTGCGCAAGCACTTACGGGTGCTGCGGAGGGGTTAGGATCTCTGGAGAATACCTCCTCGCTTCTTGGGGGAAGCGCTTCGCTAGATGCAGGGGCGCAAGAACTTGCAAGTGGGCTTGATCAACTTGCCGGTGGTACAGGAGAGCTTAGTGAGGGCACCAGCGATCTTGCGCAGGGAACGCAGACGCTCGCGCAGGAAACACAAGGAATCCCCGATGCAGTACAAGCTGAAATCGACGAGCTCATGTCTGCGTATGACAAATCTGATTTTGAACCCGCAAGTTTTACCAGCTCGAAAAATACGAATGTTACACTGGTGCAATTCGTTATGACAACCGATTCTATTAAGGTTGATGAACCAACGAAAGAGGAAGAACCAGCACAAGAAGAAACGCTCCTGGATAGATTTCTTGCTCTGTTTTAAAGGTGTTGCGCTGTTTTGATGCGTTGCTTTTAGCAAGTTAGGGCGGATGGCGAATGCGCTCAAATGAATAGCGAGTATGCCAAAGCGGACTATGAATCCGCCAAAATAGATTTCGGGGCTTTATCTTGCCTTAGAGAACGGTATGATTAACGAAAAACCAAAGAAGGTGGCTTATGGGTAGGTCACCGATACTGATACAGAAACCCTCGATTTGCAAGGAACACGCATATGTCTCTTCCCGCATCTAATCTAAACAAGCAGGCAGACAACCGCACCACTATGGAGTTGGGAGCTTGCTTGCCCATAACTGCAGAAGTTAAAGATGACCACCTGTTTATTGGTGGCGTTGATATGGTTGAGCTCGCTCACGAATATGGCACGGCACTCTATGTCTACGACGAGGCCGATCTGGTCAATCGTATGGACACCTACCGAGATGCGTTTAGGACGCGCTATCCAAACTCCGACATTGCGTATGCAAGTAAGGCATTTCTCAATAAAGCCGTTTGTCGTTTGGCAAATAAACATGGCATGTGTCTCGACGTGTCGGGTGGCGGAGAATTGGCCGTAGCTCGTGCAGTTGATTTTCCGATGGATCGGGTAATCGTACACGGCAACAATAAAACTCCGCAGGAACTGCGTGAAGCAATTGAAGCGGGAGTGGGTCGTATTGTGGTGGATTCGCGCATTGAGCTTTCCCGCGTGTCTGCAATTGCGCAAGAAATGGGCGTTACGCAGGATATTTTTATGCGCATCACCCCTGGTGTTGAGGCGGACACCCATGAATATATTCGCACTGGTTGCGAAGATTCTAAATTTGGCTTTACGATGCGTGAGGATTTTGCATTTACCTGTGTTCGCGACGCTCTTGATGCACCCAATGTTCGCCTTGCAGGGTTTCATATGCATATTGGCTCCCAGATTTTTGCTTTGCATTCTTTTGGTGAGGCGATCGATGTTATTGTCGAATTCGCTCATCGCGTCAAGGAAACTTACGGTTACGAGATTGATGAGATCGATGTCGGTGGTGGTTTGGGTATTGCTTATACGGCAGAAGATAAGCCTTCTTCCATTGAAGATTTCGCAGAAATCACCACTTCGGAAATGATCAAAGCCTGCAAAAAGTATGGTCTGAAAGAACCTCGATTGATTTGCGAACCGGGTCGTTCTTTAGTGGCAACACCCGGAGTGACGCTCTATACGGTGGGCATCTTAAAAACACTACCAGGTATTCGTAAATATGTTGCTATCGATGGTGGCATGTCTGACAACATTCGTACGGCGCTTTACCATGCGGAATACGAGCCCATTATTGCTAATAAAGCAGGTCAACCACGTACCGAAATAGTCACGCTTTGTGGTAAGCATTGCGAAAGCGGCGACGCGGTAGCACTGGATGCTTCAATCCAGCATCCAGACCTAGGCGATATTGTTTGTGTATTTGGCACCGGAGCCTACTGCCACTCCATGTCAAGCAACTATAACGGTCAGCCTCGTCCTGGTATTGTGTTCGTAAAAGACGGAGTTGCTCGTCTTGTTACGCGTCGTGAAACTTATGACGATCTGATGGCGTGCGATATCGATTAGTACTTAAAGTGAGGGCCTCGAAAGAGGATTTAAAAAGAGGCTTCCAAGACAAGATAAATACCTGATACCGTGAACTTTGTTGCGCTCTCTGATGCCTTGAAGGATAGAGAGCGTAACTTGTATACAATGCAAATACTTGTATAAAGGACCAGGAACTCTTTATACGTTACCCTGCTTAGCGTTGGATGCGTAGCGGTTCTGCGTCACAGAGAAAGGATATATACATGGCTGTCAAGATTGGCTTGGTCGGAACGGGCACAGTTGGCGGCGGTTGTCTTGATATTTTAAGCAACCACAAACAAGATTTTCTTCGCCATTTTGGTATCGATCTTGAATTGGCTCGCGTATGTTCACGTGATCCTCAGCCAGCAATTTCACGTGGTCTGCAGGACCTTTTTACCGATGACTACCACGACATCATTAATGACCCTGAGATTGATATTGTGATCGAGCTTATTGGCGGTACGGGGGTAGCAAAGGACGTTATTAAGGAAGCGCTCTCTGCTGGCAAGCAAGTCGTTACCGCTAACAAGGCCATCATGGCTTCTGCGGGCGAAGAAATTATGAATCTCGCCGAAGAAAGAGGTGTTGAGATTGCGTTTGAAGCAAGCGTGGGCGGCGGCATTCCTATCATCGACCCGCTAAAGCACTCGCTTATTGCTAACAGGATCGATTCTATTATGGGTATCGTAAACGGTACGACCAATTACATGCTTTCGCGCATGGATGAAGACGGTCTTGATTACGATACCGCACTAAAGGAAGCGCAGGAGCGCGGATTTGCTGAGGCGGATCCAACGGCAGATGTTGACGGCTTAGACGCAGCAGCAAAAATTGCCATCTTGGCATCTATCGCGTTCAATTCCCGCGTGACAATGGATCAGGTTTACACCGAGGGCATTCGTCGTATTTCTCCTGTTGATTTGGCAATGGCTCACGATTCTGGCTATGTGGTTAAGCTGGTCGCTCATGCGCGCCGCACTGAAAAAGGTATCGATGTGCGTGTTCATCCAACCATGATTCCTGAATCTCATCAGCTTGCAACGGTTAATGGGGTATTTAATGCAATTTTTGTTGAAGGGGATGCCGTAGGACAGACGATGTTCTTCGGTGAAGGCGCAGGTGCAGGTCCCGCAGCAAGTGCAGTAATGGGTGACGTATTAGAGGTTGCTCGCCACGTACAGATGGGCATAAAGCCTATTGTGGGATGTACGTGTACCGACAAACTGCCGCTCATTTCTATGGATGAGCTGCATACGAAATATTACATTCGTTTTGTAGTGGCAGATCGTCCTGGTGTTTTGGCTGCAGCGGCAGATATCTTTTCTCGCAATGATGTTTCGGTTCGCACGGTTACTCAGCGAGGAAATGCTGCACGTGAAGATGTAGATTTGGTTTTCGTAACCCATACTGCTGAAGAGCGCAGTGTTCGTAAAGCAATCGAAGAAATACTAACCCTTGAAGGAGTAGTAACAGGCGGAGCACCTTCTGTTATTAGAGTTCAAGACTAGTAGCGTTTCTGCTGAAATAGGGGCAGCTATCTGCAATACAAACGGTGTTCTTCTCTGCAATTGAACATCAAGCAACTGATTAGCCATAATTATTTCCTATTTGTATAAGACGAAGCTCTGCCGAAAAAGAAATTTCGTTATGGAGCTTCGTCTTACTGATTCATGAATCCTGAGTACTACTGCACGCCTACCTGCTTGATGTCGTAAGGCGTTGCCTGGTAGACATAATAGTTAAGCCAGTTGGTGTAGAGCAATTGAGCCGCTGCTCTCCAATTTGAGACAGGCTGTTTCGTTGGGTCGTCATTGGGGAAATAATGTTTTGGCAGCGCAGGGTTAAGTCCCTTTTTTACATCGCGATTATATTCATTTGCAAGGGTGTTAGTGTCGTATTCGGGGTGCCCGAACACGAAGAAATGACGAGAATTGGTGCTTTTTGCAATAAAAACTCCTGCTTCATCGGATACCGCGATGAGTTCTAAGTCTTGTTTTGCCGCAATGTCTTCTGCCTTCACGCCGGTGTAACGAGAGTGGGGTGCGTATACTACATCATCAAAACCTCTCACCAAAGGGGAGCTGGGCTTTAGGATATGGTGTTCGAATACGCCGGTCATTTTTTCGGGAAGCAGGTGCTTTTCTACACCGTAGTGATAATAGATGCCTGCTTGTGCTCCCCAGCACAAATAGAGCGTAGAGAAAACGTTAGTTTTTGCCCATTCGAAGATATCGCACAATTCTGGCCAGTAATCCACCTCTTCAAATTTCATCTTTTCAACGGGAGCACCTGTGATAATCATTCCGTCATAGTGTTTTTCCTGGATATCATCAAGGCCAACATAAAATGACTTCAAATGTTCGACAGGAACGTGGGATGAGTGATGGGTAACGGTTTGCAAGAGGTCTATTTCAACTTGTAAGGGAGTATTTGATAGCTTGCGCAGTATTTGAGTTTCCGTTTCAATTTTTAATGGCATCAAATTCAAAATGAGAACTTTCAAAGGACGGATATCCTGATGAATGGCACGATGTTCGGTCATTACGAAGATATTTTCGCTTTCAAGCACTCCGGTTGCAGGAAGGGTATCGGGAATTCTGATTGGCATACAATGCTCCTTGGCGATTGATGTTGTTAACTATGCTACTAAGTAGACTGAACTTGACGATTCACTCGCATTCTAGAGGAAGTTCACGACTCGTTCATAAAATGCTTACAGGTTGCGCTTTCCGATTGTACGCGACACGCGTCTTTGTTTCCATGCTGACCTGCCATTCTATAGCTGGTTATAGAAAAATACTTTTGCCCCGAAACGAAGAGGTAACCAAAAATGCCGTGCGCGCGCTCTATAATCTCAAAGCACACTAAAACACCGATAAGCGCACGAAAAACAAGCAAAATCGCCGATAGATTTAAGGAGAATGCATGACACAGTCAGTTAGTACCATTTGTGTTCAGGGTGGTTATCATCCAGGAGATGGCGAGCCGCGTCAGGTGCCAATTTATCAAAGCACTACGTGGAAATATGACACAAGCGAACACATGGGCAAACTGTTCGATTTGGAAGAAGCAGGGTATTTCTACACACGTCTGCAGAATCCAACGAACGACTTTGTAGCAAATAAAATTTGCGAATTAGAAGGTGGTACGGCAGCGATGCTTACCTCTTCTGGTCAGGCAGCAAATTTCTTTTCAGTATTTAATATTGCGGGCAATGGCGATCACATCGTCTGCTCTTCGGCAATTTACGGAGGTACATATAACCTGTTTGCTCATACTATGGCTCGCATGGGTCTTGAGTGCACTTTTGTAACTCCAGATTGTTCCGACGAAGAATTGGAAGCTGCTTTTCAGCCCAACACAAAAGCGGTATTTGGAGAAACTATTGCTAATCCTGCTCTTTCGGTTTTGGATATCGAGCGCTTTGCTAAGGCGGCGCATGATCATGGCGTACCACTGATTGTTGATAACACTTTCCCCACGCCTGTTAACTGTCGTCCTATTGAATGGGGTGCAGATATTGTGACGCACTCTACTACTAAGTATATGGACGGACACGGATGTGGCGTTGGCGGTTGTATCGTTGACTCAGGTAAATTCGATTGGAATAAATATGCCGATAAGTTTCCTGGTTTAACGACGCCCGATGAAAGCTACCATGGCGTGGTGTATACGGAGCGTTTCGGCTTGGAGGGTGCGTTTATTACTAAGGCAACCGCTCAACTGATGCGTGACTTTGGTTCTATTCAGTCACCTCAGAATGCATTTTTGCTAAACATGGGACTTGAAAGTCTGCATGTGCGTATGGCGCAGCATGTAAAAAATGGACAAGCTGTTGCTGAATATTTACAGGCGCATCCGAAAGTTGCATGGGTTCGCTATAGCGGATTACCTGGCGATGAGTACTATGAGTTGGCCCAGAAATATCTTCCCAATGGTGGCTGTGGCGTGGTGAGCTTTGGCGTTGCTGGTGGTCGTACTGGTGCAGAAACCTTTATGAAGAACCTGAAGCTTGCTCAGATTGCAACTCATGTTGCCGATGCGCGTACGTGTGTATTGCATCCTGCCAATGCAACTCATCGTCAGATGAATGACGAGGAACTAGAAGCAGCGGGTATCAGCCCTGACTTGATTCGTCTTTCTTGTGGTATTGAGGCGACCGAGGACTTGATTGCCGATATAGAACAGGCTTTGGTTGCTGTGTAGTTTTTTTATGAGGGACCCTGTATTTGTGGGTTCTGTATTTGTGGTGTCCTGCTTGCTGTTCAAGTTTATTGTTCAAATTTGTAAGCGCCTAAGGAGGAAATTCCTTAGGCGCTTTTCTTTTGCGATTATGGTTTTGATCTGGCTGTTGGGTTCCGAAATCCCTAAAAACTCTCCTTTTCGGTAATTGCTGCGATTGATGAACGTACAATAACTGCTCTTTTGATTGTCGCAAGTTTATTCTAGGTACGAAGGAGAAGTTATGACAGAGTATGGATATGCGCGTGTTTCGAGCAGAGACCAGAATCTAGATAGACAACTTGATGCGCTGAGAACTTTTCCGGTTTCTGATCGGCATATTTATGCCGATAAAGCTACGGGAGCGAGTTTTGATAGGCCACGTTACAGAACGCTTATGCGTCGTTTGACGGAAGGCGATGTGCTTGTGATCACAAGCGTGGATAGGCTTGGTCGCAATTATGAGGAAATAATTGAACAGTGGCGTTATCTTACTCATAGTCGACGGGTGGATATTGTAGTTATGGATATGCCCTTGCTCGACACAAGGGCTTCCGAAGAAGCGGTTCAGGGAGTAACCGGTACCTTTATTTCCGATCTGGTTCTGCAACTACTTTCTTATGTGGCGCAAATCGAGCGTGAAAACATTCGGCAGCGACAAGCAGAAGGAATCGCTGCGGCACGGGCGAGGGGAAAGAAATTTGGCAGGCCTCCTAAAGTAAGGCCAAAACAATATCAGCTTATTGTCCTGCAATATGAAGAGGGGAAAATATCCAAAACCAAGGCAGCTAAGTGCCTAGGTGTGAGCCGAATAACGTTTGACAAGTGGCGAATGCAGGACAAAGCGAAAGACTCAAATGTAAACAAATCAGTAAGTGGAAGTATTTAGTTACCCAATGGCATGAGCCAAGCTGAAAAAGCCACGGTTTTTAATAAAAAGCCAGATTGTCCGCAAAAAATTAAAAATGTCGGTAAAAAATGCCGACTTTTATTACCCGTCTTTTATGGCCTCTAAAACTATTATTTTGATCCGCATTGTTATTGGACAAATAACAGTTTAACCAGCTAAAAGCCTGAAACCTTGTAACCGTTTCGTAATGTTTTCCCATAATAGCACGGCTGTTTATAAAAGTCGGCCTTTCTAACCGCTTCTCTGATAACGCGTAAGGGTAACGAGGCTTTCTGATGTACTGGAGTAGGGAAATAAAGCGGAGAGCGGCAAAGCTTTTCGAGCAGGGATATGGCTATAAAGCGGTATCCACCCAGCTCGGTGTCAACAGAGAGACAACGCGCGATTGGTCTTATACCTGGCGAGCGCTTGGTAGCGAAGTGCTATGCGGGCTCGATGAACCAAAAAGCTACAGTTCTGAAGTCAAACTTGCTGCTGTAAAGGACAGGGAAAAAGGAGTTCCTGTAATAGAGGTAATGCAGCGCTATGGCATTCGTAATCGCAATCGTATTAAAGGGTGGTGTGCGCTCTATCGTCAAAAAGGTTCAAAGGCCTTCAAATGAAGCAAGAGATGCAAGTTTGAAGAGTTGCTGGCAACACTTCCTTTTTTAGTCCTGCTGACCTATTACGAAAGAAGACACACTTATCTCTATGCCCAAACACGAAGCACATACTGAACTCAATCACGACATGGATTCATCTCAGGATTCGTATTCTGTTCCAGAACGCGGTTCAGACTCCACTGAATCGCTTGATGATCAGGAGCTGATACGAGTACGCAAAAAGCGCAAAAAGCATGGCAGGGTAAAGAAAATTGCACTTATTGTCGCAGGAATAATTGTTGCTGTTGTTCTCGTTGCAGGTGCGGCATTTGCTTTTTATTTGAATACGCTTTCGGACTCTATGAAGCTCGATCAACAGCAGGCATCGGAACTTAACTCGGTTCTTTCTGAAAGCACGGCGCAAGAGCCATTTTACGTGCTGCTCTTAGGATCCGATGCTCGTGAAAGCGATGTAGCTTCACGTTCTGACACCATGATTTTAGTGCGGGTTGATGCAAACGTGGGTAAAGCGACTCTTGTATCAATCCCTCGTGATACCAAAGTAGAAATCGAAGGGCATGGCACGCAAAAAATAAACGCTGCATATGCGTTTGATGGTCCTGCGGGAGCAGTTGCTGCAGTTGAGGATCTTTCGGGAATTGAAATTTCTCACTACGCAGAAATTCACTTTGATGAGCTCGAAACAGCAGTAGATCAATTAGGTGGTATTTGGGTCGATATCCCCGTGTCAAACAATCAGACGGGAACGTCGAACACGGGTGTTGAACTCAACGCTGGCATGCAGCGTTTAAATGGCGAACAAGCTCTTGCGTTTGCTCGGGAGCGCTATGGCTATACCGACGGCGATTTTCAGCGTGCAGAAAATCAACGCATTTTGGTGCAGGCGTTTGCCGATAGTATTTTGTCTCTTCCTCCGGCTGAGCTTCCAGGCGCGGTGCAGTCTTTGGCGGGATGCATCTCAACGGATTTCGATTTAAGTGAGCTTGTTTCTTTAGCTCAAACTTTCCAATCAGCTGAGCATTATTACTTCTATTCATGTTCGGTTCCATCCACTACGCAAACTATTGATGGGGTGTCGTATGCCATCACGCTTGAGGACGAGTGGGCAAACATGATGCAGATGGTAGATACGGGGCAAGATCCCAGCAAGGCAAATGTATTAGCACAGAACACGCAGGGAAATAATTAAAGGAATGCAAATGAGTCTTTTGGAGCTTTTAGAGGCGATAAAAAAACATAAAAAATTAGTGATTGGACTGCCGATAATATTTGGTGCCTTAGTAGCAGTGTTTTCTTGGACGGTACTTCCCAATACTTATACTGCTTCGGTTTCAATGTATGTGCTTGCTAATTCTTCAAATATGAATTCTGTATCAACGGAAAACGGTGTTTCGCTTTCTAATGATTTATCGGCGAGTCAAATGATCACCAACGATGTTGCGGCACTCATCGAAAGCGACCGTGTTCTGAATGAGTCTGCGAATCAATTAGGAATGGATGTTGAAGAGCTCAAAGAGTACGAAATATCGGTATTAAATTCTTCAACTACGCGTCTTATAAGTATTTCTGTTGTTGGTGAAACTCCTGATTCTGCTGTAGCAATAGCAAATAGCCTTGCAAATACTACTAATACGGTTGCACAGGAAATAATGGATATTGAGGCAGTTAACGTTATTGATCAAGCTACCGTTCCGCCAGATCCTTCTGGCCCCAATAGACCTCTTTATGTTGCGGTTGCACTTGTGGCAGGTTTGTTTGTTGCGATTCTCATCGTAATGATTTTCGACTTAATTAATACACGGATTCGCAAGCCAGAGGAGATTGAAGAACTGCTTGATATTCCTGTTATTGGTCGTATTCCGCAAGTTAAATAGGAGGTGGGTTTGTGACTAAGAAAATAAAAAAACCTATAAGCAACATTCAGGAAATCCAGAATTCGGTAAAAACGCTCTTGGCAAATATTCGCTTTGCTTCGGTTGATTATCCTTTGCAGAGCATTGCTATTACATCAGCGGTTCCAAATGAGGGTAAGACTACAACTATCATCGAGTTAGCAAAAGCAATAGCGGCATCTGGAAATACCGTTTTGCTTGTTGAAGCCGATATGCGTCGTCGAGCTGCTGCTTCTGCTCTTGGTGTCCATCCGACTAGTGGAGCGTATTCGGTAATGGTAGGCAATGTTGGCTTGCTTGATGCGGTTGCGCAAACCGAGTTTCAACGCTTCTCTTTTTTAGATATTGAACCGAATATTCCAAACCCAGCTGACCTGCTGGCATCAAAAGCTTACGAGCGTTTAGTAGATAAAGCTTGTGAGAATTTTGATTACGTACTATTCGACACTCCTCCCGTGGGCACGTTTGTTGATGCGGCGGTGCTATCTCGTGTCGTTGATGGAGTGGTTTTTGTCGTAAAAATAGCAGGAGCAAAGCGCGATGAGATACTGTCGGCATACGACCAGCTCGAAAAAGCGGATGCCAATATTATTGGTGCCTGTGCTACTTTCTGTGAAGGAACGGGTTCCGAATATTACTACGCGTATTACAACAAGAAAAACGAACGCGTGAATCAAGATAAAGAAGGTAAGAAATCTTCAAGAAACCGCGGAGAGCGCAGAGAGACTTCTTTTCCTGGTCTGACCCCAGCAACCCCTAGTGAATTTCGTGAAAGTTCTAGAAATGCTGCAAGCAGAGTAAGACCTGGGTCTCATTCGGTATCCGATAGCCAAGCATGGAAAAGGACCGCAGTTCAGTCTTCTGTTCGGCAAGCAAGGCATACAGGAACCAACCAATTAAAACGCCAAGGCCAAGACAGAATGCGCCACTAATCCATGAGGGATGTGCACTGTCACATATTACCAGGAGTAGATGATGGTTCTCGTTCGATGGACGAGTCCCTTGAAATGATTCGTGCTGCTATGCGGGTAGGCATAACTCGCATGACTTGTACGCCTCACTGTAGGGATCCTTGGTTTGACTATGAAAAGATGTGGGATGCATTTCATGATTTAGAAGTTGCCATAAAAAGAGCTCGCATTTCTATGCCGCCTAAATTATCTATGGGCTTCGAAGTTAACTACAAAAAGCTTATGGAATTAGGCGAGGAATGGATTGAGTTTTTGGCCTGCGAGACAGGGGATTTTCTCCTTGAATTCCCCACCAAAACGCTTCCTAGTGATTGGGAACGCATAGTGTACACCATCCAAAGTAAGGGTTATAGCGTCATCATTGCCCATCCTGAGCGGTATTGCTTTGTTCAAAGTGACATAGAACAAGTTCGTCGCTTTATACGAGCGGGGTGCAAGATTCAGGTTTCTGCTGACTTCTGCTCGGAGGGGAAGTTTTCCCCGATAAAGAAAACAGCCAAGGCGTTGCTGAGCGAAAACCTGGTGAACTTTATAGCTAGCGACGCTCATAATCCTGCGGCTTATGAATTTTTATGGAGTGCACGGAAGGAGTACAGCGCGTGGGGCGCCCATGCGCGGCTATAGAAGTGAAACCGTTTGAATAAGAGCAAATCAACGCACGCGAAGAAGCGAAATATTCGTAAACGGAGATGCGAGCAGCGTGTTTTGGTGCGATATCTCAACGAAGTTGAAGTGCTTTTACTCAAGCCGTTTCTTTTCGGAAATCGGTAAAGAAGTGTAACGCTTCTGATTCTTACATATCTTTGAATGCGCAAAATCGTCGCCTGGAGTGCGTTTTGCAGCAGCAGGGAGTTGAAACGCTCAAAAGCGGTCAAAATGCCGCGGGCGAAGCCATGCCGAAATCCCTTTGGGTTTTCGTGGGGTAATTCATGCTGGGAGGTGACGCAAATGTGGTATGTCGTGCAGGTTGTAGGAGGGCAAGAGCATGTGGTTATCCAGCAAATTGAAAAGCTGGTTAGTAGTGAAACATTTGCGTCGTGTTTTGTCCCTCAATACGAGATAAAGAAAAAGTATTCGGGTGTTTGGAAGTATTGCCAAGAAATTCTTTTCCCAGGATACATTTTCGTAGACACCAAAACGCCTAATGAATTCGCGCGAGAACTCAGCAAAGTTAGTCGTATGACAAAGCTCCTTCACGATGGTAACGAGCGCTTCATTCCTTTATCAGACGATGAAAAAACACTCATTAGCGCATTCATTGGTGATGACGATTATGTCATGAAGATGTCAGAGGGCATTATTGAGGGTGACGAAATCATTATTCTCAAGGGCCCTTTAATGAACCATGTTGGTCTCGTTAAAAAGATAGACCGACACAAACGTTTAGCCTATTTGGAAATTTGGCTTTGTGGCAGGCGGGTAACTGCTAAAGCTGGACTCGAAATTGTCAGAAAACATTGAACAATTAAATAGTGAAGCAGCATTGGATATGCTGGACTCGAAAGATTCTTCCCGACGTACGTCGGTCGATCAGTCGGTCGCTGCACCCTACGAACCTATCGAATATCGGGAAACATATCTTAAGGGGAAATGTGCTAAACGTGCTTATGCGTGTTCGTGCGAACGCGTTGGCGGGCGTTATGCGTATCGCTTCTTCAAGCGGCTTTTCGATATCGTTTTTTCTGCATGTGTCATTGTGATTTTGCTAGCTCCATCGATCATCTTATGCATTGCTATTAGGGCTGAGAGCCCAGGAGCACCTATTTATGTGCAGCGAAGAGTTGGATGCATTGGGAAGCATGGCGAAATTATTACCTTTCCTATGCTGAAATTTCGCAGTATGTATAAGGATGCCGATCAGCGTTTGGAAGAGCTTAAACATTTAAATGAGGCTGATGGCCCGCTCTTTAAAATGAAGGACGATCCACGTGTTACCAGAATTGGTAAATTTATTCGTAAACATTCTCTAGATGAGCTCCCTCAATTCATTAACTGCTTTTTAGGCCATTTGTCTACCGTGGGGCCTCGTCCTCCATTACCTAATGAAGTTCTTGAATACGACGAAAAAGCTCTACAACGCTTAAGCGTAAAGCCAGGAATTACGGGCTTTTGGCAGGTGCGTGGAAGAAGTGATCTGTCATTTGATGAAATGATTGAGCTTGATTTACTCTATATAAAAGAACGCTCTTTCAAAACCGATTTATGGCTCGTGCTTAAAACGGTAAAGGTGGTTATTGCTGGCGGGGGTGCTTATTAAAGCATGACAAGAATCCCTCAACGATATCCTCTTCTTAACACGTATGTTAATGCTCTCACTATGGATGAGACCATTGCTTATGTTGAAGAAATAATTGAAAAGCGAATTCCTGTTCAGCATGTTGTCATTAATGCGTCCAAGGTCAACTTAATAAATGACGATCCTTGCCTTGCTGAAATCGTTAATGCTTGTCCTTTAATAAACGCTGACGGGTCTTCTATCGTATGGGCAGCCAAGCAGCTTGGAATTCCTTTGAAAGAGCGTGTGACAGGTTGTGATTTATTCCAAAAGTTAGTGGCGCTTGCCGCAGAAAAGAACTATAAAATCTATCTCTTTGGCGCAAAAGAAGAAGTTGTAAGTGCGGTAAAAGAAATCTTTGAACAGAAGTATCCCGCACTTCAAATCGTGGGGTATCGCAACGGTTACTTTACTGAGGCAGATGAACCAGACATGGTTGCTGACATGGCAGCCTCCGGCGCTGACATGATGTTTGTCGCCTTTTCCTCTCCTAAAAAAGAATATTGGGTGCATAAGTATCTTAATCAGCTCAATATCCCCTTTGTTATGGGGGTGGGAGGTAGTTTTGACATTGTTGCCGGCAAAACAAAACGTGCTCCTGTTTGGATGCAAAAGATAGGCATGGAATGGTTTTATCGCTTTATCCAGGAGCCGCGGCGCATGTGGAAACGCTATGTCATAGGCAATATCAAATTCGTCTTGCTTACCTATAAGTACAAACGAAACCAAGGAAAGACAGCACAATAATGATTAATGTAATTGGATTAGGATACATTGGTCTTCCTACAGCGCTTATGTTTGCAACGCATGGGGTAGAAGTAATCGGCACCGATCTGAACAAAGAGCTCGTTGAAACCCTGAGAGCAGATAAGACTACCTTCAAAGAAGAGGGCCTTGATGATTTATTCAGTGATGCTCTAAAAGCAGGCATTACGTTTACCACTGAATACCAGCCAACCGATACCTATATTGTCTCGGTTCCGACCCCTTACGATAAGGACTCCAAAAAGATTGATCCAACCTATGTGGTAAATGCGGTAGAACAAGTACTCGATGTGGCTCCTTTTGGGGCAGTAGTGGTTATTGAATCTACGGTATCTCCAGGAACCATTGATAAATATGTAAGACCAGTTGTCGAGGAAAAGGGTCTTAGTGTAGGTATAGATATTCATCTGGTACATGCGCCTGAGCGCATCATTCCTGGCAATATGGTCTCTGAGCTCACCCATAACAACCGTACTATTGGTGCCGATGATGAAGAAATTGGTGAGCGTATTAAGAACCTCTACTCCTCATTTTGCCAAGGCGAGATTGCGGTAACCGATATTCGCACTGCTGAGATGACCAAGGTAGTAGAAAATACCTTCCGCGATATCAACATTGCGTTTGCTAACGAGCTTGCCAAGATTTGTCGAAGTGATGATATGGATGTGTATGAAATCATCCGTATTGCTAATATGCACCCTCGCGTGAATATCCTGTCCCCCGGTCCTGGTGTGGGAGGGCATTGCATCAGTGTTGACCCTTGGTTTTTAGTAGGGGACTATCCCGGTCTTTCCAACATTATCCTAGCGGCGCGCCGTATCAACGATTCTATGCCGAAGTTCGTGCTCAAACGAATCCGCACCATTATGGAAGAGCATGGACTTGCTGATCCAACTAAGGTCGGAATCTATGGTCTTACCTATAAGGAAAACGTTGACGATGTGCGTGAGAGCCCAACCTTACAGATGCTTGATCGCATGAAGACCCATCTATCGGTCGGAGCGGTGCGAGTGTACGACCCCTGGGTGGAAGAAGACATCGTTCCTAACCAAGTGCACTCTTGGGATGAATTCATAAAAGGACTAGATTTGGTAGTCATCATGGTCGGCCATAATGACATTAAAAACAAACTAGACCAGTTAGACAACGTCCTTGTTCTGGACACCCGCAACATCTGCGGCAAGGCGAATAACATCTATAAGCTGTAATCACTTCACCTCTTTTGCATAGCGCCATGAAAAAGAAAATAGTTGTCGTCTTCGGCACTCGTCCTGAGGCTATAAAGATGTGTCCTTTGGTTAATGAGCTAAAGGCCCGTCCTGATGATTTCGAGACCATCGTCTGCGTAACGGGCCAACATCGAGAAATGCTCGATCAGGTACTGGAGGTCTTCAACGTCGTGCCTGAGTACGACCTTTCCATCATGAAGCCAGACCAGACGCTCTTTGATGTGACGAGTGAGGTATTGCTTAGCATCAAAGCGGTTCTGGAAAAGGAAGAGCCTGATGTGGTGCTCGTTCATGGGGATACTACGACCTCATTTGCTGCAGCATTAGCCGCTTTCTACTTGCAGATTCCTCTAGGGCATGTGGAGGCAGGGTTGCGTACCCATAATATGTATTCTCCCTGGCCTGAGGAGTTCAACCGCCAAGCGGTAGACCTCATCTGTGAGTACTACTTCGCTCCTACCGAGAAAAGCAAGCAGAACTTACTTGCTGAAGGAAAGCCGAGAGAGAAGATTTATGTTACGGGCAATACGGGAATCGATGCCCTAAAGACCACCGTGCGAGATAACTACATTCACCCTGAACTTGAATGGGCGAGTGATGCGAGGCTCATTCTTATAACGGCTCATAGACGTGAAAACTTAGGCGAGCCCATGCATAACATGTTTAGAGCAATTAGGCGTGTTATGGAAGAGTACCCCGATACCAAGGCGATTTATCCCATCCACATGAATCCCAGGGTTAGAGAAGCAGCTCATACTGAACTCGATGGGTTTGAGAGACTCCACATCATAGATCCATTGGAAGTCATAGACTTCCACAACTTCATGGCTAGAAGTTATCTGATTTTGACCGACTCTGGTGGCATCCAAGAAGAGGCACCATCTCTTGGAAAACCAGTGCTTGTTATGCGTGATACCACTGAGCGTCCTGAAGGGGTAGAGGCAGGAACCTTGAAATTGGTAGGTACTGACGAAGAGGCAATCTATCAGGAGTTCTCCCGACTATTAACCGATGCCCAAGAGTACAAGTCCATGTCGCAGGCTTCTAACCCATATGGAGATGGTAGTGCGAGTGGGCGGATTGTTGATATTCTTATGAAGGGGATGCGCTGATGAATGCAGCCATTAGAATAATGGCGCCTTTTTTTGCACCTTATTTTGCTCGGCATCAGCACGCGGTACTCTCTGCTCGCTTCCGAAAGGCGCTCGGTAGAAAACGCCAAGATCCTCCACGTTCGTTTTACGACAAGATTTTCTGGATGAGTGAGAATACCGACACCTCGCTGTGGACTGCGTGCGCCGACAAGGTCGGCGTGAGGAGCTATGTCGCCGACAGGTGCGGCAAGAGTGTCCTTCCTGAGTTGTATGCGACGTACGACAATGCGGACGAAATCGACTTCGACGCTCTGCCCGAGCGTTTCGTCATCAAGACAAACAATGGTTGCGCGTCGAATTATCTGGTGCGCTCGAAGTCGGAGATAGATCTCGATGCTATCCGCGCTAGGCTCGCCCAGTGGTTACGCTTTCCCTACGGCGAGCTTACCGGGCAACTCCATTATGCGCGGATCAAACCGCGTATTCTCGCTGAAGAATTACTGAGTCAGGATAACGACCCTGATGCGACTCTCATAGACTATAAGTTCTACTGCTTCGGCGGCGAACCTAAGTTTTGCCTCGCCGTTTCTCAGAGAAGACTCGAGGAGAACAACGCTCACGCGAAGATGCTCTACAACCTTGAGTGGACGCCGCTAGCGACCTGCTTCGAAGGAGGCACCAATCTTGCTTCTGTTAGCGGGCCTACATGCCTTAACGAGATGATTGATGTATCGGTGGCGCTCTCTCAGGGTATTCCGTTTGTCCGTGTCGACCTTTATGAGGTGAATGAACAAGTTAAGTTTAGTGAGATGACCTTTATGCCAGGTTTGAATTCTGGCTTTACTGAAGAATTCCAACTTGAACTAGGAAACGAAATCGTTTTGCCAGAATTTTGCGACAGACAAGGAATGCCAGGTGACACAAATGCTTAATGTGCTACTTATAGGTCCTGAGCCGCAGGCAAAGGGCGGAATAGCTACTGTAATACGGGGCATGCTCGATAGTGATGATCTGACGAAGTTTGTTAACCTAAAGATGTGGCCATCTTATAAGAATGGACCGGTTATTTATCGAGCTTTGTATTCTGGTATGCGTGAATTAGCCTTTCGTTGTAGTAAACGCGACTATGACATTTACCACATTCATACAGCGAGTGGTACAAGTTTCTGGCGAAAATGTGCTTACGTCCAGGCTTTGCGTGGGGATGCAAATAAGGCTGTTCTTCATGTTCATGGAGGAAAATTTGTTGATTTTTGGGATGGGTGCTCCCTTTCTCAAAGAAATCTAATAAAAGAAACCTTTGCTAAGGTTGGCAGAGTTATTGCTCTGTCGTCAGAATCAGCAAATATGCTTATTGCTCGAGGTATTGCTCATGAAGAGAAAATCAGCATATTAGCAAATGCCGTGGAAATACCAGAACGAAGCAAAATCGACTATTCATCTAATAGGGTTTTATTTATGGGACATTTGAATGAGAATAAGAGTCCAGATGTGCTTATTCGTGCGGCAGCAATTGTTCTTGAATCGCATCCCGATGTTCATTTTGTGTTTGCGGGGGATGGAAATATAAAGCAATATAAAGCGCTTGCGGAGGAATTGGAAATTGCCGATTCTTGCGAATTTCCAGGCTGGGTATCGGGAGATGTGCGCTCTAATTTATTGAGCAGCAGCTCTATTTATTGTTTACCTTCAAAAAAAGAGGCTATGCCAATGGGCTTACTGGAAGCAATGTCTTTTGGTCTTGCTGTTGTTGCTACAAGACAAGGATATATTCCATCGGTTATTAAAGATGGTGAAAATGGAAGGCTAATTGAGGTTGATGATTATAGAGGACTTGCTCGAATTCTGGATAGCCTTATAGCAAATGTCGACTTAAAGCAAAGAATTGGAAGAATGGCGCGGTGCTGTGTGCAAAATTCATTCGGCATGGCATCGTATGCGAATCGATTAAATGCAATCTATGAAGAGGTCGCCCAATGAATCTTTTAAAAACAAATTGGCGTGTCATCTATGCTGCTACGGCAAAGCTATTACCGCAAAGTGTTTATTTCCGTCCAGCACGTGCAATACGAGCATTCTTTGCTCGTAGAATTTGTGCCTCGGTTGGAGAAGGCGTAAATATCGAAAAAGGTGCAACATTCGGAGAATATACGACAATAGGTGACCGTTCTGGTATTGGTGTCAATTGTGAATTACATGGAGAAGTTCATATCGGTGACGATGTTATGATGGCTCCCGAGTGCGTCTTTTATACACGCAATCACAAGGTAGATCGCATTGATGTCCCAATGAATAAGCAGGGTGCTACTGAATCAAAGTCTATAACAATTGGAAATGATGTTTGGATTGGTCGCAGATCAATGTTTATGCCTGGTGTTTCTGTAGGAAATCACTCCATCGTTGCTGCAGGTACCGTTGTTACAAAAAGCTTTCCGCAGAATTCCGTGATTGGCGGAGTTCCTGCAAGATTGATAAAAACCAGAGTGTAGACAAGATAATCAAGTGATCACATCTGAAGATTCAAACAATTAATCGTATATAGACAAATTTCAATTGGCTATTGAGTAAAACCCCGAAAATAATTCATTATTGTTGGTTCGGTCACGGAGAAATTCCGAAAGCGGCAAAACGTACGCTAGCTTCATGGGAAAGATATGCTCCTGGATTTGAGATTCGGCGCTGTGATGAGAATGCTTTTGACATACATTCTTGCGAATGGACCGATAAGGCTTATCAAGCGAAAAAATACGCTTTTGTTTCAGATTATGTTCGATTCCGTCTGTTGTATGAATACGGCGGAATTTACATGGATCTTGGGAGCGAATTGATAAAAGATATTTCAGAACTCGTGAAGGCAAGCTCTCCATTCTCGGCCATTGAAGAGTCATCAAAAACTATTGCTGCAGGTTTGATTACGGCAGCACCTCCACATGATCCTGCAATTGCAGCGGTTATCGCGCGATATGAAGCGCTAAGTTTTTGTGACACTTCAGAGTTTCTTGCTAAGCATACAGTAAATGCGATGTTTACTTCTGAATTAGAAAAACTAGGTTTTGTTCGTGAGGACAGAAAGCAGAAAGTAGGGCAATGGACTTTGCTTTCGTCTTCTGCCTTCAATCCTGTTTATGGCTTTGGTGGATATCACATTAAAAAAGATACTTACAGCATTCATCGTAGTACAGGTAGTTGGATGGGCAAGAAGTATCAAGTAAAGAAAAAAGTTGTTAATAGACTTGCGCCAATTATAGGTCGCAGAGCAGCGCAGGTTTTAGGTCGTATTGTGGGAGAAGTTAAGGAAAATGGCTTTTCCCAAACATGCATTATTTTCATTGATCTCGTAAAAACGACTCTCGCAAAACGAAAAGATGGTTAACAAGATAATGAAAGTTGGGGTAGTAAAAACAAGCATTGATTTAAAATCAAGAGTTGCAAAGGAGGAATCCTTTCTGCTCCAGATGCCCGCATCTTTTTTAATAGGATTTTTTTGCATATATGTGAAAACCTTTGCTATGATGACACCTCTTTTTTCTTTCCCCGATGCTCTTGATAGGGGGCTTTTGCTAATAGGAGCATTGTTTCTTTGCATTCATATTCTTTTGAATCTAGAGAAATATAGCGGTCGCGCAGTTCCCCTATTATTAGTGCTTTTAGCATGTGCGTATTCTTATATCGCATCAGGGGAGACATCTGCATTGGTAGTGGCTCTTGTGATAATCGCTGCAGCAACTGCGGGGGATGCGAAAAGTCTCTTACGAGTCTGGCTAGGCATGACTTTATTTTTAACCCTGTTTCTCATCGCAGTATTTCTTTTGACTGCAATATTTGAACCAGACCAACTTACTTACGCAGTACGCGGGGAAAATGGCGGCGCTATACTAACAAGATTTAACCTGTCATTTTCCCATCCGAATATGGCGGCTGCTATCATCATGATGTTGTGCGGCGTCTTTATGTTTCTCAATTATGAGAACCTGAATATCAGAACGTATAGTGGCGTTATTGTAATTTCGGTACTTGTTCTACTTTTAACAAACTCGAGAACATCATTCGTTCTTACTCTGATTGAGATCTTACTATTTGCTGCTCAAAAACAACGTGCTATCTTCAACTTGCATTGGATCAGAAATATAGTTGCCTTGATGTCTGCAATATTCTTTCTAGCAGTTTTTCTTGTTTCTGGTCCGCTCTACAGTGATTTTATGAGCGATCTGTTTACGGGTCGTATCTCACTCTGGCATCAATGTTTCCTTAATCAGGGTATTACATTTTTTGGTCAGCCTTTTCAGTCTACGTCTTACACAAACTCGATGGGGTGGACTTATTATTACACGACACTTGATAGCGCATATGCGTTAGGACTGTTTGTTTTAGGTCTAATATTTTCAATATTCTTTTGTTGGTCCATTTTTGCGTTAATAAAGAGAGCTGATAATTCGCTAGGGATGAAGCTCCCCTTGATTATCGTAATGTTGTTGTTTGGTTTTACGGAAGCTCATGTTTTTAACATTGTTGTGTGTGCTCCGTTGTTGCTTTTAGCAGAGGGCATTCTCCCAGTGAAAACCAATGAGCGAATCAAAGCTTCAAGCAAGGCGCGGCATTCAATTAGGCGCTTAAAAAAACAGAGGAGTAAAAACTTATGAAATATGCTCCAGTAGTTATTCCTACGCTTTGTCGAGATATTCATCTTGCTCGTGCGCTAGAATCGCTCGCTGCCAATTCTTGGGCATATTTAACTGATGTATATATTGTGCTTGATTATCCTCCTAGTGAGTCATATGTGCAGGGATATAGGAAAGTGTGTCGCTATTTAGATGCATTTGATAGTTCTTGCTTTAAATCATTTACGGTGCTTAAACGTGACCAAAATTATGGTCCAGGCTTAAATGCTATCGATGCATTAGATAATGTTATAGCCCCAAAATATGATCGGTGGATTTTTTCCGAGGACGATTTAGAATTTGCTCCAAATTTTATTGAATATATGGACAAGTGTCTTGAAGCGTATGAAGACGATGAGGCAATTCAGGCAGTATGTGGTTATTCGTATCCATTAGAGTGGAAGCATTCTGATGGTGTAACGGCATTTCTTACTCAGGCGACATATTCTGCGTGGGGAACAGGTCAATGGAGAGAGAAAAGTAGAGCAACGAGAGAAGCAATTAAAGAAAAAAAGTATCTTCTAGTCAATGCCGAACGGGCGTTTGACACTGGTATCGTTGACAAGATGATAAATGGAAGAAAAGCAGAGTATATTGCTTATGTTGCGTTTGGCTCCGGTAAAAGGGCTATGGAGCAGGTGACAGATGTTTCTATAGGTCCTTATCTAACTCTTTCAGGGAAAAGCGTAGTGGTTCCAATTGTTTCAAAGGTTCGAAACAACGGATTTGATGGTTCAGGTATAAATTGTTCTGGTATTGAAAGTCCCACAGGAAAACATTCCCTCGATTATGATTATGCAAATCAGCCGTTTGACCAATCGGATTCTTTCAATTTGGTGGAAGAATCAGATGATCGTTGCGTGGTGGATAACAATAGATTGCTCAACGATTTCCTTTATGTACCACCGCGAATAAGGCAGCTTCAGAAGCTGGGCGAGTCTATCTACTTTCATTTTGGTATTAAAGGCTGCATGGTTAGTAGACGCACATATTTATTTCTAAGAAAAATTTATCGAACCTTAAAACGAATAAAGTGAGCGACTCTCTTAAAGACAAAACAATAGCGTCCCTGTTTTGGAAATTGATGGAGCGTGCAGGAAATCAAATCGTGCTCCTGATTGTCCAGATTGTGATGGCAAGACTTCTTTCTCCCGATGATTTCGGCGCTCTTGCAGTAATTCTTGTTTTTATAAACCTTGCAAACGTGCTTGTCCAATCGGGTCTTGGCGCAGCGCTTGTACAGTCTCCAAGAATCACGGATGAAGATTGCTCTTCGGTATTTTGGATGAGCTTTTTAATATCAGTTATTCTGGTCATTGTGCTGTCTCTTGCTGCTCCGATGGTTGCTAACACTTATTTGAATGATTCATTAAGCGCCCCACTAAGGACGCTTTCTCTAACCTTGCTTATTAGTGCATTTAACTCTGTTCAAGTTGCTAGAGTTCAGCGCTCTTTGCAATTCAAAAAAATATTTCGAGCTACTGTTTGGTCGGTGTGTGTTTCAGGCGTTTGCGGGATCGTTGCGGCACTTATTGGTTTTGGCATCTGGGCTCTTATCGTTCAACAATTCTTATATCAACTTGTGAATTGCGTATCATTATATTGTCAGGAAAGATGGTTACCTCAATTTGCTTTTAATGCTGTACGTGCAAAAAAGCTATTCAGCTTTGGTTGGAAAATTCTTATGTCCAATATCCTTAATCAGGGATTTCTTGGCATATATAACCTTGTTATCGGTGCTCAATTTTCTACAGCACAATTGGGGTTGGTGTCTCAAGGTGAGAAATATCCTGCAGCTTTAGGAAGGATGCTTGACGGAGCAATCCAGCCTGTAATGATGTCGGCGGTTTCTCGGATACAAAACGACATGGAAAGGGTTAAAAGATTAACCCGTCGAGCGCTTAAAACTTCGACATATATAATTGTTCCATGTATGACATTATTTGCAATTGCCGCCCAGCCAATTGTTATTCTTCTTTTTGGGGAGAAGTGGCTTGGTTGCGTACCATTTCTTCAGATGTATTGCTTTGTGTATGCTTTGTTACCTATCCATTCCTCGAATCTTTCAGCCTTAAGTGGTATAGGGCGAAGTGATATTAATTTAGTTCTCGAAATAATAAAAAAGTGCATAGGAATTCTAGCTCTCGTATTTGGTGCTTTCATTGTGGAAGATGTGTATGTGTTAGTTGCTACAGCAATGCTAACGGGAGTTATTAGCACGGTAATTAATTCTTGGCCAAATAAGCGCCATATCAATTATTCCTATGGTGAGCAGATTCGAGATATTGCCCCAGCATTTATTCTTTCGGTTATAACAGGGGTATTAGCCTTATTTGTGGGGCATTTTTTCTCAAATCCAGCACTGCTTATTCTTGTTGAAACTTTTGTAATGGTTGTGGCATATCTTGGTCTTTCAGCTTTGTTTCGGCTCGAAGCATTTACTTATCTTGTTTCTACTGCTCATGAATTTCTGACAGCAAAAGGTAGGACAAGGTAATAGTTTGATTTGGTGTTCGAAGAACAATGAGCACGAAGATAAACGGGAATCCATTTTTATATCTGCTCAAAAAGGAGAACTTATGTGAATGCGCATCCGCTCTAATTTCTTGGCTGTTAGGAAGAATATTGAGTAGTTTTTGTTACGAAAGATGCGGTTTTATTAATTCGGAAGGGATTATTGTGCGTAATGATTAGGAGAAGCTAAAGTGGCGGTTTTTAATGAAAATGGCGAGGAGCTATTGCTAAGAAAGGGAGCTTTGATAGCTTATCTTTACGCGGTAGATGAGTTATTTCCAGTATCTTTGTCACGCAAAGTTGTGATTAAAGAATATGCAGACAAATTATTACTTTCTGGAACGCTAGTAGCAAAGATGGAACGGAACACTTTAATTGGTTTGGCAGCCGGTTATACCGAGAACTTACCTGAAACCAATATGGCATATCTTGCTCTTGCGGGAGTTCGCTCGGAGAATCAACATCACGGTCTAGGAAGTCTTCTTGTTAAGCAGTTTGTTTCGATTGCCAATCAATCAGGTGCGAAGGGGTTGCATCTGTATACCGATCCTTCCAACGGCAAAGCAATAGCAATGTATCAAAAGCTCGGGTTTAAGCAGATCTGTGTTCCGGGCGATCCAAGAAAAGGCGATGTTCATTTCGAGTTGCTCTTTGATAGATCGTAGGGATGAAAAGTGGATAACAAAAGAAGCATGACAGCTTTAGTGACAGCTATAGGATCCTTTTCTGCTGAGGCGGTAATAACAACACTTAAAGAAGAAGGGATTCGTGTTGTGGGATGTGATATTTATCCTGCAGAGTGGATTGTAAGTTCGATGGATGTCGATTCTTTCTACCGTGTTCCGAAGTCTTGCAATGAGAGTGAGTATCTTCAAGCTTTAAAGGAGATATGCGTTAAAGAACATATATCTTGTATTTTGCCTTTAACGGATCCAGAAATAGATGTTTTAACTAAATTTAGGGACAAATTTGAAAAGAGTAAAATTGGGCTTTTGATATCTGCAGACAGTACTATTCAATGTTGTAGAAATAAACTTTTATTCTATGACTTTTGTAGTGCAATCGCATGTGGTTTTAAAACGATCCCCACAGATCAAGCTAGTAATAAATGCCCGTATTCTTTCCCGGTTATTTGTAAACCTGTCAATGGCAGAAGTAGCCAAGGGGTACAGCGCCTATCTACTCAGCAGGAATGGGACTTGTTTATTTCTGAGTTAAAACCCGGCTTTATCGTTCAGCCTTATATCGAGGGAGAAAACGTTACTGTAGATGTGGTAAGACACCCTTTGACAAATAAAACTGTCGCACTTCCTCGAACTGAGTTGCTAAGAACTTCTAATGGTGCGGGGTTGTCTGTCCATGTTTTTCATGACGAAGAGCTCTCGGATACTTGTTGTGAACTTGCACAGCATTTAAATATTACGGGCTGTGTCAATTTTGAATTCATTCGCGATAAAGATGGAGAATTCCACTTACTGGAGTGCAACCCTCGTTTTTCGGGTGGGGTGTCGTTCTCCCATGAAGCAGGGTACGACATGGTTCTGAACCATCTGAGATGTTTCAGTGAAACAGAGGATATAGACTCCTTACCCCAGTTTCAGCCTAAATATATGGCTCGAAGATATGAGCAATGGGTAACAGCAATTGGATGATTCGGTCAATAAATATATAGAGCGATCAGGAAAGTTTCAGTAAGCATTAGCAAAAGTAAGCAATTTGCCTTATTGCTGACATGCACCTTAAAAATTGGATATCAAGAACAATAAGGGATGACAATGATACTTGTTACGCGAACATCCATGCCTCCTTTTGAGGAATATGTTAATGAAATTCGTGATCTTTGGGATACTCATTGGCTTACTAATATGGGACCTAAACATCAAGAATTTGAAAAACAACTGAGAACATTTTTGAATGTTAAAAACGTAGCTCTATACACCAACGGCCATAATGCGCTTGAGTGTGCCCTTGAAGCCTTTAACCTGTCAGGTGAGGTGATTACCACACCATTTACCTTTGCAAGTACAACTCATGCAATAGTTCGCAAGGGTTTAACCCCGGTTTTTGCGGATATTAAGCCTGCCGATTGCACTATAGATCCTGAATCTATTGAACAACTAATTACTCCTCAGACAAGTGCTATTGTTCCCGTCCATGTGTACGGACATTTGTGCGATGTTGAAGCAATTCAGGAAATAGCCAACAAGTACAATCTGAAAGTTATTTACGATGCTGCACATGCATTTGGTGTAAAGCGCGATGGTATTTCTGCTGCTGTATTTGGCGACGCAAGTATGTTCTCATTCCATGCCACGAAAGTTTTTAACAGTATTGAAGGCGGTGCTATATGTTTTGGCGACAGCAACATGCGCACAGTACTGGATCAATTAAAGAATTTTGGGATCATGGGTCCGGATAAGGTAGAACGCGTTGGGGGAAACGCGAAAATGAATGAATTTTGTGCGGCAATGGGTATCTGTAATTTGCGGCATGTAGAAGATGAAATTAAAAAACGGGAAAAGGTTGAATATCGTTATCGTAGTCATCTTTCTGATGTTTCAGGAATAACGTTGCTTGAGCCACAGCCTGGTGTAGAGGGAAACCATGCGTATTTTCCAGTATTTATAGAAGAGGATTTCGGAAAAACGCGAGATGATGTACTTTCAGCGCTCGCTTCAAGAGGGATATATGGACGCAAGTATTTCTTCCCCTTGGTTACTGATTTCGAATGCTACCACAGTGTATTTGATAGTAGTTTGACTCCCGTTGCTCAAGATAGAGCAAAACGAGTCCTTACTTTACCGATGTATGGGGATCTTCCCTTAGATGTGGTTGATGAGATTTGCCAAACCATTCTTTTGTTGGGCGGTAAGACAAGATCAAGCAGATAAGTTGCGGGAAGGAAAGGGTACCAACGTGAAAAAAATTGCAATTATGCAACCATACTTTTTCCCGTATTTAGGGTACTGGCAGCTTATAGGTGCTGTCGATGTTTATGTTGTATTTGATGATGTGAATTACATAAAACGTGGATGGATTAACCGAAACAAAATAAGGCTTTCAAGTGGCGAAGTGTCATATATACGGTTGCCAATCACCAAAGCGAGTCAAAACAAACTTATTTGCGAACATACTATTTCGAATCTGGACGAATCGAAATCTGTTTTGTTTAAAACGATGGAATATAACTACAAAAAGCGTCCGCATTACTACGATGGAATGGGAATTTTAGAAAAATTATTTCATGTGTCCGAATCTAATTTGTCTGATTTTCTATTTAAGCAAATTCAAATTGTGTCGGATTATTTTTGTTTCGATACCGAAATAGTTCGTTCGTCAGAGCTGAAAAACAACAAAGAGCTTTTAGCTCAGGAAAAAATAATCGATATCGTAAAACTGCTAAATGGCGAACAATACATCAATGCTATCGGTGGTGTATCCCTTTACGACCATAAAAGATTTGCGGAAGAGCAAATTGATTTAAAGTTTCTCAATCCATTTCTTCCTATCTACGATCAGGGGTTTTCTGATTTTATCCCATCTTTATCTATTTTAGATGTCGTAATGAACTGTAGTCAGGATGAGCTTGTTTCTATGGGTGGATGCTACGAATTGGTTAATGCTAATTATGCGACAAATAAAGAAGTAGATAAGCATATGGATTATTGAGATGGAAAGGAGAATGTGATGGAAGATTTTAAAGGAAAAAAGCTTTTAATTCTTGGAGGTGGCGATAAGTGGGATCAAACAACCGAAGTTGATCTTGTTCGTTATGCCCACGAAATGGGGCTATATGCGATAGTTACAGATAGTCAAGCAGATTGGAATAAAGTTCCTGCCAAATTTGAAGCTGATGAGGCATGGGATATTAGCTGGTCTGATACGGAGACTTTAGCGCGCCTGTGCCGCGAGAAGGGCATAGATGGCGTGATTGCGGGATTCAGCGAGCGCAAGGTCATGTGCGCAGGTCGGTTGGCACATGAGCTGGGTATGCCGTTCTATACCGATGGTGCCGACCTCGAGACGATTTTCAACAAAAGTCTCTTCAAGGAGGCATGCCGTAATGCGGGTGTTGATGTTCCAAGGTCGTTTGACGTGGATGGCGACATAATCTTTCCCGTGGTAGTTAAGCCTGTCGACAATGCCGGCGGACGAGGAATGAGTATTTGCCGAAATAGGGAGGAATTGTCGGAGGGCATTGCCAAGGCCATGCAGTTCTCTGATGCCTCAACTCCCGAGATTGAGGAATTTGTGGAGGGTTTAGAGGTATTTGTCTATTACATCGTTCGTAATGGAGTGCCCACCTTCTCTATGGCGAGTGAAATAGCGACGATGCGAGATAGCGAGCGAGGCATGCCGTATCACGTTGCCAATCGATTCCCATCACACCAAATTGAGCGAATTCGTCGCGAATGCGACGAGGCATTCGTTCGGCTTATTCGCTCGCTGGGAATACAAAACGGGTATATCGGACTGCAATGCTTTGTAACAGACGATCGCGTTATGGTGCATGACCCCACATTCCGTATAGATGGGGCAAATGACCATGAGGTTGCCAAAATGATTACTGGGGCGAGTGACGTTGAGTTCTACATTGCTCATGCACTGACGGGGACATTTGGGACCCAGGAGGATGCAGGTAAGCTCCACTATCGCTCGGACTGGCCGATTTTTATTCAGGTCGGATCTATCCTAGGGCCAGGCATTATTGGTGAATTTAGCGGCCTCGATGACGTAGCTAACATCGATGGTGTATATGAGGTCGAGCAGGTAAGGCGTGTTGGTGATGAGATGAAACTTGCGACCTCGACGCTCTCGCAAATTGGGGCGCAGATTAAGCTTCAGGCTCCTGATTCTCAGACGCTTAGAGTGCGGCTCCAAGAGGTCTTTGACGCGATATCCGTAAAAGACGTAAACGGTGCCGATATGGTTGTACCGCTTAATTTAGATGAGCTTGCTTTCGGTAAGACGCAGGATAAATAATCCGAGAGTCGGTCATGTAATCGAACAATTTCAAAGGCGGGCATCACATGAAAGGTATTATTCTTGCGGGCGGGCTTGGTACGCGTTTGTACCCCATTACGAAGGCGGTAAGCAAGCAGTTGCTGCCGGTTTACGACAAGCCTCTTATTTACTATCCCCTTTCAACTCTCATGCTGGCGGGAATCCGGGAAGTCCTTATTATCTCGGATCCTGTGTCGCTGCCCTCATATAAGCAATTGCTATCTGATGGAGCTGCTTTAGGGATGCATATTCAATATGCAGAACAACCTAAGCCAGATGGTTTAGCTCAAGCTTTCATGATTGGAAAAGATTATCTCGATGGTGATTTATGCGCTCTTGTATTAGGTGACAATTTATTTCACGGTCAAGATTTAACCAGAGCACTTATGTCTGCGCGTCGTCAAATAGAAGAAAAGGGTGGCGCGGTTATTTTCGGATATCAAGTCAAAGATCCTCGAGCATTCGGAGTCGTAGAGTTCGATGGGAATCTCAACGCTATAAGCATTGAAGAAAAACCCGAACAACCAAAAAGTAAATTCGCAGTTCCAGGTTTGTATTTCTACGATTCAAGCGTTTGCTCAATCGCCGAAACGATTCAGCCTTCAAAACGTGGTGAGTTAGAAATTACCAGTGTAAATAATGTCTATTTAGAGCAAGGGTTGCTGAAGGTAGGGATTTTGGGACGAGGAATGGCTTGGCTTGACACGGGTACTCCCGAAGGATTGCTTAAGGCCGCAGAATATGTGGAAGCGGTGCAGTCGCGACAAGGTTACTACATTGCCTGTATTGAAGAAATTGCTTATCGACGTGGGTTTATAACTGCCGATGAATTGTTCTCCTTAGGAGAAAATCTGGGCAAAACAGAGTATGGTAGGTACCTTATGTCAATTGCAGTAGAAGAACATACTTGATCTGCGGTCCTATCGACTGTAGGTTTTGCCTTAGAGCGTAAAAGAATTATGGTTTGTCGAGCGTTTCGTTTCCTCTTCGAGCATGAAGAAAAATCATTCTTATAACTTAAAATTTGCGTTTAAGGTTCTTTCGCTTGTAGGGCTAGGGGCTTCTCTTCTTGCGGTTTTCTTTCTAACTGAGCAAACTCCCGAAGATACGACGCAGCTTTCATCTTTTGTAGCGCATAATCTCTATAATTTACTGTCTTTTATGGGTATCACTTTGCCACTTGATAGCCTATCTGTACTCAATAAGGTGTTGCGACGTTTAGCCCATACGGTAGAGTTTTTTGTCGTCGGCTTCTTTGTAGCTTCAGTAGTTTTACTGTGGGCTAAGAAGCGGATTGGATGCGTAAAAAGTCGCAACGTAATACTAGGAATTTGTGTAGGCTTATCCCTTTTTGATCAAACTCATAAATTATTTGTGGTTGGTCGCGAATTTGACGTGCTTGATCTTTTCTTTGATGCGGCAGGTTATTTGCTAGCTTTGTTAGTGGTGTTTGCGATAAATCATGCGATCAGGCAAAGAAGCCAGCAATAGGATCCTTTTGATTAATTCGAAAGAGAGCAGCAAGGTAAGGTATTGATATGAGGGCAAGCTTGAAAAACGCTTTAGGTAAGTAATTTGGCTACCTATCTGTAAAAGCGTTACCTTTCCTGAGAAAATGACTCCGCTATTGCGGAGTCATTTGTGATTTTACGAACTCTTTTAGGGTTTATAAGCCCAAGAACGACTTCACAATTCGGGGGTTCACAATAAAGCCAACTTTACTTTTATTGTGAACCCCCGAGCGAAACCTTTTGGCTGTATCGATCAAGTAAAAGGTAATCAAATCGATAAGAAGTTTTCGCTACTTCACCGTTAGAACTGGAATATCAACAGCGCGTAAAACACCATAGCTTACGCTGCCAAGTACCCCTCGAATTCCTCCTAAACCACGACGTCCCATCACGATTAAATCGCAGTCGTGGTTGCTTGCATATTCGGTGATTCCGCTAACCGCAGAAGGGTAGGTAACAACTTCGGTATGAACGCGCTCGGCAGGCATGCCATCAAGGAGTGGATCAACCACTTCGTCAATTTCTTTTTTGATGTTCTCGAGTGCCGTATCGACCATTGCGGTATAACTTTCCTGGTCAATAAATGCTGAAGATCCTCCTGTGATAGGGTCGGTTCCTGCGGTAAGCGACGAAGCAAGCGCCATAGGCACAATATTTACTACAAAGATTTCTGCCGTTTCTGACTGAAGAGCCAATTCACGTGCGGTAGTAAACGCCCCCTCGGCGTGATCGGATCCATCAAAAGGAACAAGAATACGCTGGTATTTCATAAGAACCCCTCTCCTTAAGTTTGATGATTAGTGGTCTTAAGGACACTTCTATTATGGCACGTTTGAGATGGTGTGTTTGATAAATAATGAACGTAGCGGTAAACATTAAATAACCGCGTGATAAGTAGCGCATGGCATCGCGGGAAGTCTTGCGATAATGGAGAGGAATGCATTGCGGTATCGAAGGAGAAGTCGCAAGGCTAGAGAGAAATTAGATTACCTAACTTATAGAAATCGCTTATAAATAAAATTAGAATAACAGGTTCAATTTTGAAACCCCAGGTGAGACAATAAAGAACAGGAGCGATACCTAAGCTTCGGCTTTTTTGTCGCTTGCGCCGACGTGATACCCCTCTTGCGTCGGCGCTCCTGTTTTAAGGGGTCTTCTATTTTGGTTTCTACCAGGAATTTGCCGTATCCCGTCTTTTTCAGACATCTTTTAAAAAAGGTATTGACGCAGGATTCTTTTCAGTATAAGTTAGTCGTGGTTAACTTAGAGAGAGCAAACGTGCTACGGCGGAATCCTCTGCACCTCTTCGCCGGCGCATCTCTTGTTCGGGCTCTTTGGAGATGACGCCAATCGTCTTGTCCTTTTTCGTTGGAAGCACGGTTCTCTCGAGCGAATCCTCTTGTCCTAACAAGAGAGTGGACGATGGGGCGCTTGCGGCATGGCAGGCGCCCCCGCTTTTCGCTCCTGCTTTTTTGGCAGATAAATTGAGAATTAATAAACACTAAACAATTGGACAAGTTATTTAACAGCGATGTGCTTGTTCTTATCTTTGCGCTTAGGTACATAAGAAGGTATCAAAAAAGAGACGGTTCGGACTATAGATGGCTCAGGCTATAGGCAGAAGCGAGCTTTTTTAAGTACGGCTATATGAGTACGAAGGGAAGAGGAAAGGCATGCGCGTAAAAGGTGTGATCTTCGATTGTGATGGCACTTTGTTGGACTCGATGGGAATTTGGCAAAGTCTAGAAATTAAAATTGCCCAAGAATCAGGCATCGCACTTACCGAAGAGGAACGTGTTGTCCTTAACGCAAACACCCCCGTTCAAACTGCGCGCTATTTTCACGAGAAATATGGAATAGGCGCAAATCCTCAAGAGATACTTTCGTTTATGGATGAAGTTCTTGAAGCTTTCTATCGTCATGAAGTAGAGCCTCGGCGTGGTGCGGTAGAGCTAGTTGAAGAACTAAAGCGCAGAAAAGTTCACATGACTATCGTTTCTTCGAGTCCGGGTTCATTGCTTCGTTTAGGATTGGAGCGGGCTGGAATTTATTCTTGCTTTGAAGAGGTAATCTCGAGCTGCGATATGGGTATTTCCAAGCGTGGACCTCTTGCTATCCTTCGGGCTCAAGCAAAGATGCATACCGAACCTGAAGAAACGTGGGGATTTGAAGATTCTCTCTATGCTGCAGAGGTTTTAGCAGATCAGCATTTCGGTGCTGTGGGCATCTATGATACTGATGAAGCGGGAACAATCGAACAGCTAGAACAAGTTTGTGATGTTGTCTTGCGAGAGCTTGATGAGCTTGATATTGATAAGTTTTTACGAGGCGAATATCGCAAGAATGAATCGGCCGTCGGGTAAAGAATTGATCGGCTGTCGGATAAAGAGTGAGTCGGCAGCTGGGTAAATAATCTACAGTAGACTTACGCAACCAATGGGTGCCCCTAACGAGTGCCCTCATTAGTGGTCTAGTTGAGTGCTCTTAACGGGCATTCTCAGTGGGCATTTCTCAAAAGGTGCCCTCAGCGGGCATTTTCGACAGACGCTCTCAACGAGCGTTCATAGCGAATGTCTTAACGGGTGTCCTCAGCGGGCATCTTTTGATGGGAAATCTTTTGCGCTCTTGCATTTAATCAAAGAAAAAAGACTTGCTCCTAAAAATACCGCGACGGTGTCTACCAGCCAATCAAGTGGATCGCAGCTGCGATCTGGTACAAAAAGCTGATGAATTTCATCGGTTACGCCATAGGCACTACCCAAAATGAGCGCAAAAAATATTGCGTGCGGTAGCGGAACGGAAAAACGCAAAGCGTTGCAGAGCAGAATGCCAAAAATAAAATACTCAACAAAATGACCAACAGGAGAAACGTCTACGGCATGTCCAAAAAGTGCCAGCGCGGCATCTGCAAGTAAGGTTTTAATGCTTGAAATAATGCCTAACCCTTCATTTATGGTGCTGCCGGTATTGGCTGACATCCAAAAAATAAGGACACCCATACAAATAACCGCAATCCAACTGATGCACTGTTTGCGTCGGGTTTGATCTGAGGTATGTTTGTCTGTTCTGTTCACGCTTAAAACGCTACCTTCAAAATCTTTGTGCTGGTATTCGAAGATACTAAATGCAAGAATGCGAAGACTAGTAAGATTAGCTTATTGTTGAGTAATTGTAGTGTGCAAGATGCGGGGTAAGCCAGAATGGATAACAAGAAAACAGATATGAAGTACGTCGTTTTGCTTGTATCCATTGTTATGCTGGGCTCCTGTTTTGGTAATTTGTCTCAAACAGCACTTAATTCTATGTTTGCGGGGATGGCGCAGGACTTTGGCGTTGACGCAGGTGTTGGCCAGTGGGTAACCACGCTCTACATGCTTGTTCTTGGAATTACCGTTCCTGCTGTTACCTATCTTATGCGCCGTTTTGTTTTAAAGAACGTCATTATCGCTTCGCTTGTTTTGCTTGTGCTAGGTGGCGTTGTTGATGCCTTGGCGTGGAACTTTGGTCTTTTGATTGCGGGACGAGTCCTGCAGGCAATTTCGGCAGGAATTACCATGCCTATGATGATGAGCCTTATTATGACCTCGGTTCCTTCCGAACGTCAGGCAACTGCTATGGGTATTTCGGGCATTGCGATGGGGTTTGCGCCAAATATTGGTCCTACTATTGGTGGCTGGATGTTAGAAACAACAGGATGGCGCAGCTTTTTTGTGGTTCTCGCTTTCTGCTCGTTATTACTGACGCTGGTGGCGATAGCGGTAATTAAGAAGACTCCTCCCGAGGATAGTCAGATGCGTCTTGATGGTATTTCGTTGCTGCAGTCTGCGTTGGGCTTTGGCGGATTGCTTTTAGGATTCTCGAATGCTTCAAGCTACGAATTTACCAGTCCTTTTATTTGGGCTCCGGTTATTGTCGGTGCAATATTTTTAATCTTCTTTATAAGGCGACAGCGCAGGATAGAGTATCCGCTCATTCATTTGGAAATTTTCCACTCCAAACAATATCGTGTCAGTTTCTGGGCAAGTAATTTTCTCTATGCAAGCTTTATGGGAATCACGCTTATTATCCCGCTCTACATAGAAAACCTATGGGGTGGCAGTGCGTTTCAGGCGGGACTTGCTTTGCTCCCTGGAACGATTGCGGCATTTTTTATTAACCCCCTTGCAGGTATTTTGACCGATAAAATCGGAGCACGACCAGTGGTTGTTGCTGCATCATGTTTTTTGGCGCTCGGCGCTACCATGATGGCGTTTGTTGATGAAAATACGCCTTACTGGGTAATTTTTGTCATGCAGGGCATCCGTGCTACAGGAGTTTCAGGTCTTATTGGTCCCTTAAATTCTTGGGGTATGGCAAAGCTTCCTCCATGGTTCATGACCGATGCTTCTTCGTTTGGAACAGCGGTTCGCCAAGCGTTTGCTTCATTGGGAACGGCGCTTATGGTGTGTGCAATTGTGGTGATTGGCCCTCTTACGGGGTCTGCCGCCATGGGGTATCACCTGGGATTTGGGTTCTCTGCGGTATGCGCAATTATTGTGTTGATTATTGCAATCGTAAGTGTGCATTCAAAACTTCGTAGCTAAATGCGCCTCGCATTGTCCAATGTGACTGGCATCGCTCAGTGTGTCTAGCATCATTCAATGCGCCTAGCATTACCCGGTGCGTCTGGCATCGTCCGGTGTGCCTGGCATCGCCCGAGCAAAACTTAACCCTAGGCGATCTCTAATACTTCGGCAATTTTTTTTGGATCAACTTGTGGAAGTGGCAAAAAAGACTGGGGATCAGCAATGTGATCGCCTAAAATTCGCTCCATCCAAATCATGTCGTACCAGCGACCAAACTTATGGGCGCATTTATTGAACTTACCTACCAGCTTAAAACCTAAGCGTTCGTGAAAAAGGCGACTGGTGGCAGGGACATACTCATCAGCAGGGTCGCAGTGAGCGATACAGGCTTCCATGTTGAAAACATTTTGAAGAACTAAAAGCTTGGCGAGTGTTTCGTATAGCCGACGCCCAACCCCTTTACCGCGATAATCCATGCGCATATAAATCGAGGTTTCGATGGAATGAAGATAGGCTGCGCGTGGGCGGAATGCGGAAGCATAGGCGTACCCTACAATTTCTCCTTCTTCAACAGCGACGATATAAGGATATCGCTCGAGGGTTTTGCGTACGCGTTCAGTGAAATCTTCAAGCGTAGGATCCTCTAATTCGAACGTGACTGCAGTAGTGCGAACGTAGGGGAGATAAATCTCCCGTAGTGCAGCAGCATCGGCAACGGTAGCCATTCGTATGATAGGTAAATTCTTCATGGTGCGCTTATTGTAGTCGTGTGTAGGGCGCTTTGGTAGGCCTAATTTATGGAATCTGATTCAGTTTTCCTAGGAAAGCTTTTTAGTTTGCAAAAGTTTAAAAACTTGGAGTAAAGAGTTTAAAAACAGAGGAGTAGTAACGGTAAAGGTATTCAGCCGTTTTTTCGAGTAAAACATACCGTTAAGCGTGAATTTCGAAACCAGTGCGAACTGTGGTATACTCACAACGCTTTAGTATGGTAGAGTGCTAAAGCGCCATGAGGGTAAAACGTTCAATGGAACATACTCGTAGATGGCGAAACGTATTGGTACACCATGAAGCGAGGTATTCATGAAAAAGAAATTACTTATCTTGCTGACATTCGCTTGCGTAGCTTGTTTGTCGGCTGTTCTCCTTACGGGTTGTTCGTCATCTAATGAGGAAGCAGAATCGAGCGAAGATACGTCTGCTGACATTAGCACGCTTATCGTTGGCTTCGACAATAGCTACCCTCCCTATGGTTTTATGGATGAGAACAATGAGCCAACTGGCTTCGACTTGGATTTGGCTGCAGAAGTTGCTAACCGCAATGGCTGGGAACTTCAGCTTGAGGCTATCGATTGGGATGCAAAGGATGCTTTGTTGAATCAGGACAGCATTAACTGCATCTGGAATGGCTTTACTATGGAGGGTCGTGAAGACGACTACACCTTCTCAGAGCCCTACATGCTCAACGAGCAAGTTATTGTAGTGAAGTCTGATTCGGGCATTACTGATTTTGCAGGTCTTGCAGACAAGACGGTTGTTACGCAGGTAGACTCTGCAGCGCTTGATGTTCTCGAGGGTGACCAGGCAGAACTCGCTGGTACGTTTGCAGAACTCCAGACTCTTTCTGATTACAACAATGCATTTATGCAGCTTGAATCTGGCATGGTAGATGCAGTTGCTTGTGACCTTTCCATCGCGCAGTATCAGATGTCCGCGAATGAGGGTACCTATACTATGCTCGAAGAGCCACTGAGTTCTGAGCACTATGCGGTTGGTTTCAAGAAGGGCAACGAAGCGTTGGCTCAGCAGGTAACCGACACCTTAAAGGAAATGTATGAGGATGGTACGGTAGAAGAACTCATCAACAAATATGCTGATTACGGCATGAATATTGAAAACTGGGTATTGAAGTAAGACAAATTGAGTAGTTCTGCAACTAGGGCAGAATACAGGTAAACCGGGCGGAGGGAAACCCTCCGCCCTTTGTTGCGTTTCTGAGTTGTTAGATGTGAGCACTGGGCAGAAGTGACCACTGGGTAGATATGCGCACTGGGTAGACGCGGACACCAGGCAGACGTGAGCACTGGGTCGTTTGGAGCGAGTGCTTAGATCTAACGAATGAGAAGCAAGAAACAATAGGACGATAGGGCGAAATTGATCAGGATATAGGAATTCTGGCATCTCGACTATCGGCATACGTAAGTGTGCGGGGAGGATAGTTATGGAATTGAGCGTCATGGTGGGAGCCTTGCTCGAGGGATTAGGGCTTTCTGCTTGGATTTTTGTCGTTACGCTGGTGGGATCGCTTCCGCTTGGTATTGTGGTGGCGCTTGCGCGCATGTCTAAATTTAGGCCCCTTTCTCTGGTGGCTCAGTTTTATATTTCAATTTTGCGCGGTACGCCTTTGATGTTGCAGCTGATGGCCTTTATGTTTGCGCCTTATTATCTGTTCGGAATCTCGATGGACACCGACTGGAAGTATGGTGCTTGTGCGGTAGGCTTCATTCTTAATTACTCAGCTTATTTTGCCGAAATTTATCGTTCTGGCTTGCAGTCCATTCCGAAGGGGCAGTATGAAGCGGCTCTGGTGTTGGGTTATTCGCGCTCTCAGACTTTCTTTAAGATCGTGTTGCCCCAGGTTATTAAGCGGATTATGCCTGCAATGGGCAATGAGATCATAACCTTGGTTAAAGATACGTCGTTGGCGTTTGTTTTGGGCATTGCTGAAATGTTCTCGGTTGCAAAAGCGATCTCCGCAAGTGAGGTATCGATGATTCCTTATGCGTTAGCAGCTCTCATCTATTGGGTGTTCTGCTTGCTCATCGAATTCATTATTGGTCGCGCCGAAAAGAAGATGGCATACTACCACGACTAAGATCTTGGGTGATTTTAGAAAAGAGGTTTCACAATGGGAAATACGCCAGTTGTTAGTCTTCAGCATGCACAAAAAGCATTTGGCAACAATGCAGTATTGAAAGATATTTCTTTGACCGTTGAGCAGGGCGATGTTCTATCCATTATTGGTCCATCGGGAGGTGGCAAGTCTACACTTCTGCGATGCATGACCTTATTAGAGACGCTTGATGCAGGATCACTGTCGTATGGTGACTTACAGGTGGTGACGGCATCTGAAGTAAATGGAAAAGCAGTTTATGGCGGCAAGGATGTGTTGGCGCAAGCGAAGAAACGCTACGGTCTAGTGTTTCAGAACTTTAATCTATTTCCGCATTACACGGTTCTTCAAAATGTGACCGATGCGCTTATCTGCGTTCAAAAAAAGCCCAAAGAGGAAGCACTTGCTAAAGGTCGCGAGCTTTTAGCCAAGATGGGGCTGACGGGCAAGGAAGATATGGTTCCTTGTGAGCTTTCGGGTGGTCAACAGCAACGCGTGGCTATCGCGCGCGCTTTGGCACTCGATCCCGATGTGCTGTTCTTCGATGAGCCTACCTCAGCGCTTGACCCTGAGCTTACTCAGGAAGTGCTTCGTGTTATTCGAGAATTAGCTGATGAGCATATGACTATGGTTATCGTAACGCACGAAATGGCGTTTGCTCGAGATGTAGCAGATCGCGTGGCATTCATGGATGGCGGCGTTATTGTGGAAGAGGGTCCTGCTAAAGAGGTAATTGGTAATCCTAAGCACGAGCGCACCAAGGCGTTTTTGGCACGTTTTGCAGAAGGTAATGCGGATTAGCTAATTGCGCGCTGCAGACAAACCTGATTTCTGCACTCAACTGCTCAATTTGGCAAAGTTTGCTCGTTTTTCGAAGGGATGGTGGGTTTGGAAAAACCTGCCATCCCCTTTTTCGTATTTCTCACAAAAGAGGAGCGATCCACAAAGAGGGGTGGGTCAAAAAGAGGAGCGGGCAAAAAAGGAGGGGCAACTCGCAAAAGGAGGAGTAATCCACAAAAAAGAAGAGCCCAGTAAGGGCTCTTCGAATAAGACGGTATGACTGAATAACGATTATTAAGCTTCGGTTTGCTTGAGCAGACCGTAACCACCATTGGTGCGGCGATACAGAATACAGAAAGCGCTGGTATCACGATCGATGTAAGCGAAGAAGTCATGACCCAAGAGATCAATCTGGATAAGGGCCTCTTCTTCGGTCATAGGATCAAGTACCAAATCTTTTACGCGAACTACTTCGTCATCCTGAGAAAGTTCTGCCATTAAGCCATCAAGGTCAAGCTCGGCTGCAGGAGCGGACTTGTCCACAACAGGTGCATCAGCGATCTTCTTGTCGATAACACGAGTCTTGTATTTACGCAGCTGACGAAGTGCCTTTGCGGCAGCAACATCGATAGCAGCGTACATATTTTCATCGCGTTCTTCTACACGAATGATATGACCGCGAGCGCGCATAGTTACTTCGCAGGTTGCAGGGGTTGGATTAGCAGGATTCTTTTCGACATGAAGAACAACTTCGGCTGTTAACGGATCGATATCCATAACCTTCATGGAGTTACCAATTTTTTCCTCTGCATAAGCACGCAAAGCTTCAGTTACGGGCATTTTACGACCGGTGATGGTGATATCCATAGTTTCACCTCTCATACTGGAACCAATATTACGATGTGACTTGAGGAGTGGGCGCCGAGTATTCTTGAGTGAGTGAAACTAAAGCAGCGATATAAATAACGCGCATGCAATTGATTCTCCCAGTTGGAAACGGCTTTCCAATTCCCCTCGTCTACCGTTTTCATCTATCAGTCTAGCGCACTTTGAGCAGATTGTGGGAAGAATTTGAGCGCGTTCATGTTTTGAAGGAGCTACTTTTTGTCAGCTTCTTAACAAGAAACAGAAAACATCCTCGTTTTCTGGTATTTCTAGGAAAACAGATACCTCTAAAGATGTTAGGCTTGGTATGCCCTTGTTTTAAACGAAAGGTCTCTTGTATGGCTCAGCATCATCATCACGAATCCGACATTTTTATCAAAGAGGCAGAAGGCCATCAGCGTCGGTACCATAAAATCGTAGAGCTTACTCATTCCACCACAAAAGCCGCTGGCGTCATGCTGCTTGGCGCTATTATTGCGCTGATTGTAGCAAACACGGCATTTCATGAAGGGTTTTACGAATTTTGGCATACCGAGGTAACGCTTGGGTTTGGTGATGCTCATGCGGAAATGTCGCTTGCGCATATCATTAACGATATCTTGATGGCGATTTTCTTCCTTTTGGTGGGCCTTGAAATAAAGTATGAAATGACGGTCGGTGAATTAACGAATATTCGCCAGGCAATTTTGCCAGTTGGTGCAGCTCTTGGCGGTGTCATGATGCCGATCGTGGTGTATCTGCTGTTTAATGCGGGAAATCCAGACACTATGATGGGGTGGGGCGTTCCTACCGCTACAGATATTGCTTTTGCTTTGGGCATCTTGGCACTCCTGGGATCTCGTGTTCCAGCGGGCGTAAGAGTATTTTTGAGCACTCTTGCTGTCGCAGATGACATTGTAGCGATCTTGGTAATTGCTATTTTCTATGGTCAGAGTCCTTCTTTGATGTGGCTTGGAGCAGCACTTGTGGTTCTCATTGCTCTCATTATTATGAATCGATCCCACATCTATTCTCTAATTCCTTATTTACTGGTTGGTGCGGTCTTGTGGTACTGCATATTTATGTCAGGTGTTCATTCGACAATTGCTGGCGTACTTTTAGCCTTCGTGATTCCTTCGGGATCTCGCGTTGATTTGAAGAGCTTTGCAAATTGGTCGGGCGAACGCGTAAAAGAGGTTCACGAAACGTTTGCGCCCGATGAGCCTGTCATTGGCCAGGCGGATTATTTGGCAAGTGTATCTCGTTTAGAGCGCGTAGCGCGTCACGTAGTTCCGCCCGCAACGCGTCTGGAGCGTAAGCTTTATCCTTGGGTATATTTTGCAATTTTGCCTCTCTTCGCGCTTACCAATGCTGATGTGGCGTTCACTCAGACCGCCGTAGGCGATATTGTGAGCAATTCAATTTTCCTGGGAGTATTTTTCGGGTTGGTAATTGGTAAGCCTTTAGGCATCATGCTCATGAGTGTATTAATTGTTAAAACGAAGCTCTCATCACTTCCTGAAAACGTTAATTGGGCTCATATGCTGGGTGCTGCACTTCTTGGTGGCGTAGGCTTTACGATGGCGATCTTTGTTGCGAATTTAGCCTTTGTAAATCCTGATGACATAATGATTGCGAAAGTGGCAATTTTGGCTGCTTCGTTAGTGGCTGGTGTCGCTGGCTTTGCTTTCTTGTTTATCCAGGCAAAGGCTGCCTCGCTCAAGGGACTTCGTTTTGAAGCTAAGCTTGCCTCCCCTGATAATTTACAGACGTTCGGAGCTCAGGAAGCGCAACGGCGCTACGAGCGAGAGCTTCAGTATGTCAGAGAGCAGATCGCTAAAAACGAGGCAGAGCACAAAAAGTAAAAGAAACGCTATGAACTGGTGTTATGAAGTCCATCTTCACATTATTTTGATTGAACGTTGACCTTTTGTTACCATGAACCAAGCTCACGCTTTGCATATTTGAAATAAGTAACGCAATCAGTAAAGCGAATGGTGAGCATAAGGAGGCTAAATTATATGGCTGAACAAGTACGTAAGTTCAACGCGAAAGCCGTTTTATCTGGCTTTTTTGCGGTGGTATTAGCAGTAGGCTTAGCCATTCCGGTATCAAGTGCTTTTGCAAGCCCCGCAGATCAGGCTCAGGCAGAGGCGGATGCTGCACTCGAGCAGCTCAATGCTTATCAGGCAGAGCTCGATCAAGCTAGCGGCGATTATCAGAATGCTTTGCAGGAGCAGCTCGATGCTGAAGCTAAAGTAGAAGAAGCGCAAAAGCAGATCGAAGAAAAAACTACTGAAATCCAGGGATACCAGGAACAGCTTGGTGATCGTGCTCGTGACATGTATCGCTCTGGATCTACAACATTCTTGGATGTAATCCTTGGCGCAACTTCATTTGAAGACTTTGCGACAACTTGGAACATCTTGGAAGACTTAAACCAGGATGATGCTCAGCTGGTTCAGCAGACCAAGACCGCTCGTGAAGAGCTCGAAGCAGCTAAGACTGAAGCTGAAGAGCAAGCAAAGGTAGCATCCGATAAGGCGGAAGAAGCTAAGCAGGTAGCTGATGCTGCAGATGCTAAAGTTGCTGAAATGCAGTCTGTTTATGACAATCTTTCCTCTGAGGCAGCTGCTTTAGTTGAGCAGGAACAAGCAGCCGAAGATGCCGCACAGGCTCAGGCAGCTGAAGAGGCTATCGAATCCGGCAACATTGGCGGCGGCAACAATAGCAATAACAACAACAATAATAATAACAACAGTGGCGGTGGCGACTACGTAACCAGCGGTGGAAACAGCTCTGCAGTTGCAAGGGCTTACGCTGAAATTGGCAAGCCTTATGCATGGGGTGCTGTTGGTCCTAATGCTTATGACTGCTCTGGTTTAGTAAGTTACTGCCTGACCGGTTCTCACTCTCGTCTTGGTACCACTGGTACTTTTATGAATTGGCCGCGTACCAACAATCCTCAGCCTGGTGATATTTGCGTAAACGATCATCACTGCGGTATTTACATTGGCAATGGCCAGATGATCCATGCTCCACATTCTGGCGCAACGGTTACCATCAGCGCAGTTCATTCCGATATGATTTATGTAGTCTACTAAGCGTGCAGTGTTGGCATAAAGCTTAGTCGCTCATAAACGGAAATCTCAAGTATAAGTAAAGCCCGCTTCTGAACTGAACCCCGATAGTGGGACTGAAAACAAAAGTTTTCAGTCCCACTTGCTTTTGGGGGTGATGTTTTGAAATACGGAATGAGTATTAGAGCAAAGGCAGTGCTTTACTTATACCGTTTTATCTGACAAATAGAATCGGGCATTAAAAGCGGTAATTACATTCGAGAAACTGGGGTCGATTGCTGCATAAGAAGACGGAATTAAACGCGGAATTAAAAGTCTCCGTTGTTATTTTCAAGGCTGAATTAGGGAGGCAAACCCAAAAATTAGGTTCATAAGACAAAACCACAATATATAGATAAACAGTTGAAAAGATGTTACTTGGTGTTGTGGTTTGTGCTGGAGTGACAATGAAACAACGATAATCTGACCAGGCCTTATTTGAAAAATTAACACCACTAAGCCATGATGAAGCTGTGAAAATATTGTGTGTGCCAAGGGGGCATGGTAGGATAAAACAGCTATCGCTTAAACAAACTACGTATGCTCGAATCAGAGGAAGGATATCCCCAGATGAGCACAAAATTCGCAACACAAAAGCGGGCAATTATTGCAGCAGTAATGGCTGTTATTCTTTTAGTGGGCCTTATGGTTCCCACTGTTTCCGCTTATGCAGAGCCAACTTCGGCAGAAAAACGTGCCGAAGCACAGCAGGTTCTTAGTCAGCTTGAAGAAATGCAAGTAAAGCTGGACGAAGCATCCAACAATTATTATGCAGCGCTTGAGGCTCAGGAAGAAGCTGAAGCTAAGGTTGTAGAAGCGCAAGCAAAAGTTGATGAAAAAACAAAAGAAATCGAAGGTTATCAAGAGCAACTTGGCGACCGTGCACGAGACATGTATCGCTCTGGCTCCGTAAGCTTTGTCGATGTAATTTTGGGTGCCTCTTCTTTTGAGGAATTCGCAACTACCTGGAATATGCTCGAAAAGCTCAACGAAAACGACGCAGAGCTTGTACAGCAGACTAAAGATGCGCGTGAAGAATTAGAAGCAGCAAAGACCGAAGCTGAAGAGCAGGCTCAGATTGCTGCTGACAAGACTGCTGAAGCAGAGGCGGTAAAGGAAGAAGCTGAAGCAACAACTGCAGAGATGCAGGCAACGTATGATCAGCTTTCCGCTGAAGCAGAAGAGCTTCTTCGTCAAGAGGAAGAAGCAGCAGAGCGTGCTCGTCAAGCTGCTGCCCAGGCAGCCTTACAAAATCAGTCAGGTGGTGGAAACTACGACAACAATAAAACGCCAACTGTAACAGGAAACGTAATTGTTGATCGTGCGTATGCTCAGCTGGGTAAGCCTTATGTGTGGGGTGCTTCTGGTCCTAATTCCTTTGACTGTTCAGGATTGGTCGGCTATTGCATCACAGGCACATATGGTAACCATTGGTGCACTACCTATACCATGCGAAATTGGACGCGCGTTTCTAATCCTCAGCCAGGTGATTTCTGTCTCAACAGTCATCATACGGGTGTGTATATCGGTAACGGGCAAATGATTCATGCGCCTCGCACCGGTGATGTGGTGAAGATCAGTGCTGTTCATGCAGGCATGTACTATGTTCGTTACTAGTATTTGTTGCTAGCAGAGCGTGCATTGAAGCGCATTAAGCGATTATTAATAGGCGTTAGAGCGCGTCATAGGACGCGCAGCAAAGTGCGTCGCTGCCTTTAATCATCTAACAGCGGCCGTTTCGCTTGCCAATTATGGAGGAAGCGGGGCGGCCCTGTTCTTTTCGCGAATATGTGCTAATATAGCACCCGCTAATTACCGATGATCGTTATGGCTTTTTGTACAACAGGCGGTGTTGTAAGGGAGCCATGAAGACCATCAAAGCACTGAGCTTAATTAGCAAAACGGGATGTGGCTCAGCTTGGTAGAGCGCTGCGTTCGGGACGCAGAGGTCGCAGGTTCGAATCCTGTCATCCCGACCATTTCAACCACTAGGGGAGCCTTCCGCGAAAGGCGGTGCTCTTTTTGCTAGAGTGAAGGTACTCGCTCGAAGATAGTAACTGGGTGTTCTCTTTGGGATTTTGGCGCACAGGTCAAATGCTAGCTGAGTTTTGATTGGCTCCAAAGAGGCCATCTAGGATGTGGAGGTACTTGCATGAAAATAGGACCTTTCGGCATTTTCGAAATTGCCATTATTCTTATCGTAATTCTTATTATTTTTGGTCCAAAAAATCTTCCAAAGTTAGGCACCGCAATTGGCAAAGCGGTTAAGAACTTACGCGAAGGTTTAGGCGGTAATAAAAAGGTCAAGGAAGCCGAAGAGGTTCCGGTTAAAGAGGCTAAAGACAGCACCCCTGAGGAAATCGAGGTGGAGGTTATCGATAAGCCCGAACCAACCTCAGCAAAACCTGCTCCCAAAGCGACGGAGGAAACCAACAACGCTTAAGGCGAGCTTAGGTGGTATAGAAAGTAAATCAAGGGGCACGCTCTTCGTGGGCGCGCCCCTTTCGCAGGTAGAGAAAGGATAAGAGGCCAAGGCTGCGCTTGGTCGAGGGGTAGTAAATTATGGCTGAAAACAACTACATTCTGACCGAAGAAGGCAAAGAGAAGCTCGAAGAAGAACTGCATTTTCTGGAAACGGAAAAACGTGCAGAGATTGGCGAGCGCATTCGTGTAGCACGCGAATTTGGTGATATTTCCGAGAACTCTGAATACGATGATGCTAAAAACGAGCAAGGCATGATGGAGGCTCGTATCGCGGAAATTACGCGCATTCTTAGCGAGGCTACGGTTGTTTCTGCTCCAAAGCGCTCTGGCAAGGTAAACATTGGCAGCCGTGTTACGGTTGAAATGGGCGGACGCGAGCGCGTTTTCTCTATCGTCGGTGCAGCAGAAAGCAATTCTGCTGAAGGCAAGATTTCAAATGAATCACCTGTAGGTGCTGCTCTTTTGGGTCACAAAAAAGACGACGAGGTGGAAACTACGGGACCAACTGGTCGTGTTATTAAGATGAAAATCCTGAAGATCGAGCACTAAGGGTAATACACCTGCATGGTTCACAAAGATCTGCAAGGTTCACCACGGTCTGTGTGGTCCGTTAAGAGCAGCTCAATAGAGAATGCTCGTTATGGATGGTTTGATGAGGGTAGGCTAAAGCGTTTCCTGAAAGAGTTCAGTAAAAACGATAGGCAGACTGATAGGTAGGCGGACCTTAAAACCACAGTTAGACTTTATTGAGGTAAGTGATTAAGAAAACAAGCTGATTTGCTTGTATTGAAGAATGGATAGCAATGGCGCAAGATTCAACTGAACAGATTATTGAAGACGATCCTATTGAAGTTCGTCGTGCAAAGCGTGAGGCATTGCTGGCTGAAGGGAAGAATCCCTATGGTCACGCCTTTAATTATTCCCACCATGTTGCCGATCTGGACGAAAAATATAAAGAGCTCGGCGATGGCGAAAATACTGAAGATCGTGTTGCTGTTGCTGGTCGTATCGTTGCAAAGCGTGTTCAGGGAAAGATTATTTTCTTCGAATTGCTTGATGCTACTGGAAAGATCCAACTGTTCTGTCGAATCAACGCATTAGGTGAAGATGCCTTCGCGGAAATGAAAGACCTTGATCTGGGTGATTGGATTGGCGCAGAAGGCTTAGTAATGCGTACTCGACGCGGTCAACTGTCTGTAGCGGTTGATGCGTTTGAGCTTCTTGCTAAGGCTCTTCGTCCTTTGCCAGAGAAGTTTCATGGCTTGGCTGACAAAGAGCTGCGTTATCGTCAGCGCTATGTGGATTTGATCGTCAATGACGAAGTTCGCGATACCTTTGTTAAGCGCTCGAAGATTATTTCTACGTTTCGCCATTACATGGAAAATGATGGTTACTACGAGGTGGAAACTCCCTTCTTGCAGACCATTCAAGGTGGTGCAACCGCTAAGCCATTCATCACGCACTTTAATGCGCTGAATCAGGAATGCTATTTGCGTATCGCTACCGAGCTTCATTTGAAGCGTTTGCTGGTGGGCGGATTTGAGCGCGTTTTCGAGATTGGTCGAATTTTCCGTAACGAAGGAATGGATCCTACCCATAATCCTGAGTTCACTACCATGGAAGCTTATCGTGCCTTTAGCGACCTTGAAGGCATGAAGAAACTTGCTGAAGGAGTTATCAAAGCTGCAAATGCGGCAGTAAATGATACTGAGCAAATTGAATATCAAGGTCAGGTAATTGACCTTTCGGGAGAGTGGCCTTCGATTCCTATGACGAAGATAGTATCCGACGCATTAGGCGAAGAGGTTACACTCGATACATCCGTGGAGCACTTGGCTGAACTTGCAAAGAAGAATGGTATCGAAGTTAAGCCTGAATGGACAGCAGGTAAGCTCATTGCGGAACTGTATGACGAGATTGGTGAGCCAAGCATCGTTAACCCAACTTTCGTGTGCGATTATCCCGTGGAAGTAAGTCCATTGGCGAAGCGTTTCGAAGATGATCCTCGTTTAACTCAGCGTTTTGAATTGGTAATTGCAGGCCATGAATATGCAAACGCTTTTTCTGAGCTTAATGACCCTGTTGACCAAGCGGAGCGTTTCCAGAAGCAGATGGAAGAAAAAGCTTCAGGCGATGATGAAGCAATGGAGTACGACACTGACTATATTCGTGCGCTGGAATACGGCATGCCTCCTGCAGGCGGTATTGGTATCGGCATCGACCGTGTTGTGATGTTGCTGACCAATCAGGCAAGTATTAGGGATGTGCTGCTGTTCCCGCATATGCGTCCTGAAGCAAAGATAAATTAGTAAAGTTGTTTCGTGCTGCTGGTTTTCTGTCGGGAACAGTAGCATGCGCCCTCTCGGGCGCCTAGAAAGGACTAAACAGTCCACAGGACTTTTTTCGCATATGCGCAATGTCTTTAGCTAGATAACAGATGGTCTCACTCAAAGGACCTCCCTGTTTACTCCCGCATAGGTGTAATGTCTTTAGCTTTTGCTTAGGTTTCCAGCAATCTGGCAAACTAAGCGAAAATCATCAAGTTGGTGCAGATAATTACGGTTGTGCGTTCATCGGAGGTGCAAAACCAGTGATTCTGGGTAGTTTTGCTACCCAAATTGGATCGTTTCCAGTAAACAACCAAACTTTAAAGACTGCGGAGTAAGTTTCGAGCTTCTGATTAGGTGCATCGCAGATTTGCCGCAAAACTAGCTTTTTTGGCAAAAACTGTTCTTATCGGGTCGATGGTCCCTTATTTAGAGCTTCTAAAAGTCAATAAAGCATGTAAATAGGCTATAGATCCAAGTCTCATATTTGCCAATTAAATACGTTTTGGCAAATTAACGCTTTATCGGGTTGAAATTAAACAACGTCGCGAAAAAACCTCAACCCGGTAAAGCAACTTTTTGCCAAAACAGAAGCTTATCAACAGCGTATGTACCGCCAGTAACGCACCAGCAACGCGTATGCCACTGGAAATAAGTGCACGTCATCGATGATGGCATGCACCGTAGCTGCTGTCATATATCGTCGACGGCGCGTGCACTATTCGTTATGCGCCACCGATAAAGCCATACATTATTGACAACGCGTGCGCTATCGATTGCCCCGTGAACTATCGCTCGTTTTATGCGTAAGGTAGAAGATATCTATAAAATGGTAGAATTTTAGGCGCATATTTGCGATAAATATGTGACGACTTGTTACGAAAATATGACAAACTAGCACTCTCTGTTATCGAGTGCTAGGATTGGATGAGCAATTTTTAAGTGAGCATTTTAAAAGGATAGACATTTTTTAAATCCTGCCGCGAGAATCGAGGCTTATATGTCATTTGACAAATTTACGGACAAAGCGCGAAAGGTGCTTGTTCTCGCCCAAGAGGAGGCACGTGCTTTGCACCAGCCGTACGTGGGCACTGAGCATGTACTTTTAGCGCTCATGAAAGAACAGGATGGTTTGGCGGCACAGGCGCTCGATAAGCTTGGTGTAAAGTACGACGCTGCTGTGCAGTGTGTTCGCCAAATCGTATCAATTGATGAAAATACTGACGTTTCGGGACATCTCAGTTTTACTCCTCGTGTAAAGCGTGTGTTAGAAAACTCACTACGCGAAGCAATGCAGATGGGCAAGTCCTATATTTCCACCGAACACCTTCTTTTGGGTATTGTTCGCGAGAATGAGGGCACTGCAATTGATGTTCTTGCGCGTTTGGGTGTAACAGGTGATGCTATCCGCTCTGCTCTTAATGATTTGGTGGGGCAGTCTGCGGTATATGCAGGTACCAATTTTGACCCAACGGTGAATACCTCTGACAGTATGCTTAAAGAGTTTGGCACCGACCTTACCAAGAAGGCTGCTGACGGAAAGCTCGATCCTGTCATTGGACGTGCGGGCGAAATTGAGCGCGTGATGCAAATTCTTTCCCGTCGTCAGAAAAACAACCCTCTCCTGATTGGAGAACCTGGCGTTGGTAAAACTGCGGTAGTGGAAGGCCTGGCACAGCTTATTGTTGCCGATCAGGTGCCTGATATCCTGCACAACATTCGCATTTATACCCTTGATGTTTCCGCCTTGGTTGCTGGTTCAAAATATCGTGGTGAATTCGAAGAGCGTTTAAAGAAAGTTATTAAGGAAGTGGAGCAGGCAGGAGACATTATCCTGTTTATCGACGAGCTTCATACCCTTATTGGCGCAGGTGCTGCCGAAGGTTCGATCGATGCAGCTGCCATTTTGAAGCCGCCGCTGTCCCGTGGTGAAATTCAGATCATTGGTGCTACCACGCTTGATGAATATCGCAAGCATATTGAAAAAGATTCAGCGTTTGATCGTCGTTTCCAGACCGTATTAGTAAAGGAGCCTAACGAAGAGCAGGCTGTTCGAATTCTTGAGGGCCTACGCGATCGTTATGAAGAGCATCATCACGTTCACTTTACTGACGAAGCGCTGTCTGCGGCGGTAAGCTTGTCAGATCGCTATATTCAGGATCGTTACTTGCCCGACAAGGCGATTGACGTTCTTGACGAAGCGGGCGCACGTATGCGAATTCGTAACATGGTGCTGCCTGAAGAATTGCAGAAGATCGATGACGACCTGCGTAAATTGCGCGCCGCTAAGGAATCTGCAATTGCCGATCAGGACTTTGAGCGTGCAGCAAGAGTGCGTGATGAAGAAGAAAAACTTCAAAAACAGCGCGTAGAGGCGCAGAAGAACTGGGAAGAAAAAACTTCTAAGACACTCAACGAAGTCTCAGTTGAAGATGTAGCAGATATCGTATCAATGACGACTGGTGTTCCTGTTTCAAACCTCACCGAAGCGGAAACCGAGAAGCTTCTTCGTATGGAGTCAGTGCTGCACGAGCGCGTTATTGGTCAAGATGAAGCAATTACGGCGCTTTCCAAAGCAATTCGTCGCAGCCGTTCAGGGTTGAAAGATCCTAAGCGCCCTGTTGGTTCGTTTATCTTCTTGGGTCCTTCGGGCGTAGGAAAAACTGAGCTTTCGAAGGCTTTAGCAGAATTTCTCTTCAACTCCGAAGATGCGCTTATTTCCTTCGATATGTCAGAGTATATGGAAAAGCATTCGGTTTCACGTCTGGTTGGTTCGCCTCCGGGATATGTTGGTTATGACGAGGGTGGACAGCTAACAAAAGCGGTTCGTCAGCGTCCGTATTCGGTTGTCCTGTTTGACGAAATCGAAAAAGCTCATCCTGATGTCTTTAATATTCTTCTTCAAATTCTCGAAGAAGGACGTCTGACCGACTCTCAGGGTCGTGTGGTTGATTTCCGAAACACCGTTATCATCATGACCTCCAATGTGGGTGCTCGCGAAATTACTACCAGCGCACCGCTTGGTTTTGCGTCAGGAGACAAGGGCGGTTTGGACGATAAGGAAATCAAGTCGCGCGTAATGAGCGAAGTCAAAAAGCTCTTTAGACCTGAATTCCTGAATCGTATTGATGAGATTATCGTATTCAAGTCGCTCACCGAGGATGAGATTGTTGAGATCGTTGATCTGATGATCGATGAACTCCGTCAGCGCCTCATAGAGCAGAACATGACTATCAACTTGACTAAACAGGCAAGCAAACTGATAGCTAAAGAGGGAACAGATCTGTCCTTTGGCGCTCGACCTCTACGTCGTGCTATTCAAAGACTGATCGAAGATCCAATTTCTGAACAAATCCTGGAAGGCAAGTGGACAAGTGGTTCGGTGATTGACGTTGATGTTGAGCACACCGAAGACGGAGACCATCTTACCTTCGTGCCAGGAACTGGTTCTATACCTGCACCGCGTAAGCGTGATACCATAGCTGCAGAGGCTGAGCTGCTTCTTGCGGGATATGATCTAGGCCATGCGGGACTTTCGTCGCGTGGCGGCGGATCGTCTTCTGGTGATCAAGCGGCCGACTAGCATCGGCGAGATCAGCCTAAGTAGGGGCGCGCCGCGCGTGAAGCGTATAGCGCGCGGTGGTACAGGAGTTCCTCATGAGTGATAAGACGATCGATCCCGTATACGTTCCATCTGTTCTCGAGCATGCGATGGCCATGTTTGATGATATGAATTTCGATGCCCTCAAGGCGGAACCCCGCCTTGAGGGTGTTGTTGATAAAAAGCCCAAAACAGCCGCTATCATCCTTGCGGGTGGCAGCGGAGAACGCTTTGGCCATGAAGGGGGCAAGCAGCTTGTCGAAATAGCGGGCAAGCCTATTCTTACGCGTTCCGCAGAAGTGTTTGATGCGGTAGGTGATGTGGGGCTTATTGTCGTGGTGTGCCCCGAAGAACGCACCGAAGAATATCTCGCTAAGGCAATTGATCCATTTCCTTTCGTAACTCCTATCGTTATGGCACCTGCTGGTTCTATTCGTCAGGAATCTGCCTTTTCTGGTTTGGAATTAGTGCCTGAAGAATATGAGTTTGTAATTCTTCATGACGGAGCGCGCCCTTTGGTAACAAAGGAATTGATTGAGCACACCATTAACACCGTTAAGGGTAATATCGATTGCGATGGGGCGGTCGTTGGCCATCCTTCCATCGATACTTTAAAAGTGGTTGAAAACGGCGTTATTGTGGGAACACCCGATCGCTCAGTATTCTGGAATGCTCAAACCCCACAAATCTTCCGTGCGGGAATTTACCGTCGTGCCCATGCGTCTGCGTTGTCGGATGGTTTTGTGGGAACCGATGATTCTTCCTTAATTGAACGTTTGGGTGGCCGTGTTTTGGTAGTCGAAGGTAAGCGAGACAATATCAAACTGACGGTTCCGGAAGATTATCTTCTCATGTCTGCCGCTATTCGTGCTGCATTAGAAGAGCGACGGGAGGAGTAGCAATATGTATAACCCTTCCATTACGGCAGCGTTCAGCCGATTACGCGTAGGGCTTGGCTACGATGTGCATGCATTTGCACCTGATCGCAAGCTAATTTTGGGTGGGGTAGATATTCCTCACCATCAGGGTTTAGCGGGTCATTCCGATGCCGACGTGCTGGCTCATGCCGTTTCTGATGCATTGCTGGGTGCTATTCGTGGGGGCGATATTGGAAAACTATTCCCCGATACTGATCCTGCCTACAAGGGTGCCGATTCGTTAAAGCTTCTCTCCGAAGTGGCTCGAGTGGTTCGTGAAGCAGGGTATGAAATTTTAGATATTGATTGCGTCATTGCGGCGCAGGCACCCAAGCTTTCACCTTATCGCGATGCTATGCGCGAAAATCTCGCAAAAGCGTGCGATATCAGTATGGACAATATCGGCGTTAAGGCGACTACCACCGAACGTCTGGGCTTTGAAGGTCGCGAAGAAGGTATTTCGGCTCAGGCGGTAGCGCTTGTATATAAAGAATCGTAAAGGGCAACATTATGAAACAATTTGAATTGCATCCTGCATCGGAAAGCTATTGCCGAAAGGAGGGTGCAGTTAATTGTTCTAGGCGATTGTCGGCAGCAATACTATCGCTTGTAGCGACCGCCGTGTGTGCCTTCTTAGTTTTGGCTGTTTCTTCTACTACCGCATATGCGGTAGTGGGGGATACCTTCATCAAAGAGGGGCTTACCTATAAGGTTGTCAATGATTCATATGAAGTTGAAATTATCGACTGTGATGAGAGTGCAAGTTCAGTAAATGTACGCACCTCGATAATGTACGGCGAGGGGGCCCTTCAGGATTCCTATAGTGTTGTCGGTGTTTCAGAAGATGCGTTCAGCGATTATGAGGGCACGGTAGTACTCGAACAAAACGTCAGCGCATTTTACGAAAATATTTTTAACAGCTTGCCTGGAGAGGCAACGCTGGTTCTCAATTGTGCCAAGCTACCAATGGAGAATGCAACTACCATCCAGCTTCTATCGATGGCTTCTTATGTGCTAGAAGCAGACGGCGCAACCCAAACAGTCAGCTTGCCAGATGGGCGGTCCTTTTCTGAAATACGGGTTGAATCGGCAGATGGTTTGACAGTCCTTAATAAGAGTGACGCACTTATTTCGTTGCAGTGCATGAGCGCCTTTACTGGAACATATTTTGCGGTGGAATTAGTGGCGGGCGATCAGTATTCTACAAGCTGGTTGTGGCCGTCCCTTAATCAGTTCTCGTATTCTGTTAATGGCGGAGATTCGGTATTGGTGGAGGGCGAAGGCACCCAGACGAATTATTCAGTAGAACTGCCCGCAGAAACTCCGCTCGATGCAACCATCACGGTAGACATCTCTTCGCTTCCCGGTATTGCAAAGGGTTATGTGACTTCATCGTGGGAAAACAATACGCAGGAAATTACCCTGGAAAATGGTAAGGCAACCACAGAGGTTACCCTAACACCAAGGGATGATCTCGGGGGCTCTGATTTTCCTTTAACCACCACAATAGAATTTTCCATCCCTGCTACCGATCAAACGGTATGGATTGGAGGCGTGCGCCATGACGAGGCATTTTCTGATGAAGGGATAACGCTTTCATATGAAGAGGGAACCCCTATAGTAACGCTTGATGGTGCAACCATCAGTCAAGCGGGAGGTCCTAATGCGAGCGGATACGCCCTTTATGCGCCGAGCGATTTGTCTGTGAGACTTGCAGAAGGAAGCGATAATTACATTTACGTCGGTGAAAGCGGACGTCAGACAGGTGCGCTCTATGCAGGAGGTGAGCTTTCCATTGTCAGTGAAGGGGGCTCTAATCCCGGAAGTCTGAATATTGGCTATACGCAGTACACATTTGATTCGTCTCAAGTTACGGGTGTGGTGTCGGCTAATACTTTATGGATCGGCGCAAGTTTAAACGTGGTGTATCGCGAAAATAATCAGGGCGGAACGCTTTCAGACGTGCCATTGACTTTGTTGTATGCAGAAAACGACATTAATCTCGGGGCGCGTGGCGCGCAGATCACTCTTGGAGCAACTGGTGAGCGCTCGTTGTATGGAGTCATGAGCCGTTCAGGGAACATCTACGCAGCTGATTGTGGATCCTTGTCAGTAAACGGGGACATCCTAAGTGCGCTGTATTCAGCCGAGGGAGATATTTCTCTCGGGGATCATACTGATGTTTCGCTAACCTGTGCAGGTGGCGCTAACCCAGGTATTGTGAATGCGCTCAAGGGTACGGTTACGATCAATCCCGTAAGTGGTTCGGGAAGTATTGTGGTTACTTCCCAGGATACTACTACGCCTGCCTATTTAGCAAAGAATATCGAACTTGTTGAAGGGGCAATCTTTGCTGAACCCGAATCAGCGAAGATTGGAGAAACCACTGATTCGGTCTATGGAACATGTGCGACTATTGTGGACCAAGATGGTTCGGTTGCCTCAAAGGTGATTGTTTCGAATGAGAGTGTCGCCGGAATCACGGGAAAAACCATGGGCGACTGTTTCTCCGAAAACGCTCTTGGAGAAGCGATTTGGACCGATGTCCTTAAAAGGAGCGACTCGTATGACCCTGGCTATGTGATATCGGCTAAAGACGCACACGCAATCATTTCTTGTTCTGCACTCACGCTGGACATTTATCAATCTATTGACCTCGGTAGTGGTGGCATTTCGAATCTGCCTTCACTGGAGGCATTGCTTGTGTGCGCACACGATAATGGTCAGACCGAAGTTGGTTTAGGTGATCTTTCGCTAGATGCCCTGTATGTTGATGTTGATAAGGTGCAAAAGCTGAGCATCAATGGAGAAGGCGCCCGTGTCAGGGAATTTGATATTGCTCCTGCCTCGCCTGCTTACACGGATTATTCGCTTCAGAGTCTTGTGTTCGGAGATGGTGTAGAAGTCAGCTCGTTTGGTGCTTCTGATCTAAACGAGGTAACAGAGTTCAAACTTCCCTCGAGCTTGAATTCATTGTGGCTTACTAACTTGAATAACCTTACGCAATTAGATCTTACCTCATGGGAAAACCTTCAAAATCTTAGCCTTCAAGCAGTGGGAATTGATGGCGAGAGCGGTCTCAAACTCGATCTGTCTCATAATACGCAGCTAACTAGCGTGACGTTGAGATCTCTTAATCTTTCAGAGGGACTTTCGCTTCAGGAACTTTCTCAGCTTGAAAACATAAGATTTGAGTTTGTTGAAGGACTTTCGGAGCTCGATCTGTCGCAAAACCATGCGCTTACCGATGTGTATGTATCTTCCTTGGGACTTGAGAAGATTGTATTCGCCGATGATGCGGCATTGACTTCGCTGGAGCTTGGGAATAACCAGCTTACCGAGTTAACCATCCCTCAGGCAGCGCAGCTCGAAACGTTATCAGTGGGTGAAAACAAGCTAACCAGTTTGAATATTCCGGAAAACAGCAAAGCAACGTTAAAATCGCTCTATGCCTATCGAAACAATCTCGCTTCGCTTGATTTGAGTGATATGAAGTTGGAGCTCTGTCTTTTGAAGACAGCTACCGCAACAGGTCCTGAGCAATTTCCCAGTTATGAAGGAGTGCTTCAAGAGAATGGAACGGTTACCGTTAACCTGTCTGGCCTTGCTGCAAACATTGTGAGTGTTGATCCTGGTTCGGAGGGAAAATACGATGCAGAGACAGGAATCTTGACGTTTAGCTCCGCAGAGGCTGCAAAAGCAGGTTTCTCATATGTATACGATACAAAAGGCGAATCCTAAACGAGGATGATGCTGCAGTAGATTTATCACGTGCATACGGTGCAGAAGGTGAAGCTCTGAGCGAGGATGGTTCTGGTTATGTCCCTGTGTATATGGAGGTATCTGCTCAGGTTGCATTAGGTTCGTCGTCTGACGGTGGAGATTCGGAGGGCGGCACTGGCGGCGCTTCGAACAACGATGGCTCCATCCAACAAGCCCTGGCTGTAACGGGCGACAAGCTGGTAATTCCAGGATTGCTGGTATGTGCGGTTGCCTCAGCTGCAGTGGTGCTCATTGCGTGGCGAAAAATATCGCAGAATTAATGTCGGTAATTGTATAAGGGTGGTATAAGTTAAAGAGCTACAGGGTACGCATTGCTATGCGTATGGCGAATTGACAAGACGCTACTTTGGTTTGTGTAACCACGAGATAAAATGCAATTAGATTGCTTGATATAGGAGTTTCAATGATTCGAATTTACGACACTATGGCACGCGAAAAACGCCCCTTCATTCCTCGCGAAGAGGGTAAAGTGGGTATGTATGTATGTGGCCCCACCGTGTATAACTATATCCACATCGGCAATGCTCGTACGTTTATTTCGTTTGACACAATTCGTCGTTATTTGATGTGGCGCGGTTTTGAGGTGACGTTTGTTCAAAACATTACCGACGTAGACGACAAGATTATCAACAAAGCACTTGAAGAAGGTCGCAGCGCAGCAGAAGTTGCGGCTGAGTATGCTGATGCCTTTATTGCAGATATGCGTGCGGCAGGGGTTTTGGATCCCGATATTCGTCCTCGTGCAACTGAAGAGATTGGCGCCATGATTGCTTTGGTGGAAAAGCTTATAGAAGGTGGCCACGCATATGCTGTAGAAGGCGATGTCTATTTTGCGGTTCGTTCCTATGAGAAGTATGGGCAACTCTCAAACCGCAATATTGATGAAATGGAGTCGGGACACCGCGAGCTTCGCGCCGACGGTCAAGGCTTAGAAGATCGCAAGCGTGATCCTTTAGATTTTGCGCTCTGGAAGGCGGCAAAGCCTGGTGAACCTTCTTGGGATTCTCCTTGGGGCAAGGGGCGCCCTGGTTGGCATATTGAATGCTCGGCAATGTCTGAAAAGTATTTGGGCCTTCCGTTCGATATTCATGGCGGTGGCGCCGATTTGGCATTCCCTCATCACGAAAACGAGCGCGCTCAGTCTGAAGCGGCGTGCGGCTGCACGTTTGCGAACTACTGGATTCATGGGGGCATGCTGCAGATCAATTCGGAGAAAATGTCTAAATCATTAGGCAACTTCTTGCTGTTGCGCGATGTTTTGAAGACTACCGATGCGCGCGTGTTGCGCATGCTTATGCTGCAGACGCATTATCGCAGCCCTCTTGATTTTTCTGATGAACGCTTACAAGAGGCTCAAAGCGCTCTAGGTCGTTTGACGAACTTTGTAAATAACACTGAATGGCTGTGCTCTAATCCAGCTCAGGAACCATCAATGCTCGACCTAGATGCGTATCGTCAAGCAATTGATACGATGCGTGATTCTTTCGTTGAGGCGATGGATGACGACTTTAATACCGCTGGTGCTCTGGGAGCTATTTTCACTTTCGTAAGTGAGGCCAACAGCATGCTTGCGGATACCTGTGTTTGTTGTCAAAACGCAGAAGCAGTTGCGTTGGGCGCACAAGCAGTTGCAGAACTTTTAGGCGTTTTGGGCATTGAATTGCAAGATAGCCAGGGTGCCGAAGATGACAGTGTGAGTGAAGTGATTGCTCTGGCTTCATCTCTTGCTGGTTATAGCGGCTCTGATGGGGAAGAAGCCATCCAGTCTTTGCTCGACTGCCGAGCTGCCGCAAGAAAAGAAAAGAACTTTTCTCTCGCTGACCAGATTCGTGATGAATTAGGAGCTCTGGGGTATACGATTGAGGATACTCCTCAAGGTGCTCGAGTAACGCGCGGTTAGAGTTTTGCCTTGAAAGCGTTTGGCGCTTCCAGTTAGTTCAAGAAATTTACTTTTAATACTTCTTTTCGAAACGTCTCCTTTCGCTTAAGTGGAAGGAGACGTTTGTTTGAGGAGTTTAAGCTTTCTGGGGGGATGGAAGGTACTCGAGACAAAAAGCCTTTCGCTTAGTGAAGAGAGAATAGTTGGTTACGAATAGTGCTCCGTTTATCTAATCGCTGTCCATAATAATTTCAGCTTCGCTATGATTAGCCTAAAGAAGTGCTATAAAAGTAAAACGTGTTCATTTTTTGTTTTCGTATTTATTACTGGCACGCATGAGAACTTTCGGGTAGGGTATCAAGAGCTTTTGTCAGGCATGTTTTTTGCAGAGGATAAATAAGGAGGAATTCGCGAATGATCAGGCGAAATGAATATGTATCCGTTCATGAAACGCGAGCCCAGGTCACGCGAGAAAAGCTTCTCAAAGCAGCTATTAAGCTGGTAAACCGTGATGGAATGAAGCAGCTGACCGTTCGCAATATTTGCGATGAAGCGGGTCTTTCTACGGGTAGTTTTTATAACCTGTTTAGCGGAAAAGAAGATTTGATCTCATATTACTTGAAGTATGCATTCGTGCCATATCGAGAGAAAGCACTTGAAGAAAGTGAACCCTATAATCCGGTGGAGCGAATCCTGATTATTTATCGCGCGTATGTGGTCTACTGCAAGGATATGGGCTTGGAATTTGTGTCGGGTCTGTATGCTTCGAACCATAATCCGTTCTTTGATTTCCTTCATCGCGATTCCGACGATGATTTCATTATTGCAACCGTTCGCTCGTATATTGACGAAGCAAAAAAACAGGGTCTTATTCGTAAAGAAGTAGATACTGATGAATCTTTGCTGCGCATTGCGGCAGCTTCTACGGGACTCTTGTTCTATTGGTGTGTGTTTAACGGAAAGATTGATCTTGAGTATGAAGTGGATGCGGCTATTGCGACCTATCTTCGCTCAATCGCAATTGACCCCGATACGGTAATTGGCCTTGAACCGCTAGAAACCCAGGGAGCTTTCCTTAAATAATGCCTTTAAAAATCCTGGTCGGACTTGAAATATAGTGCTATGGTATAAACATGGCAAAGTGCTTGTTGGGAAAGCACTTAAGAGCGCATTAAAGCGTAATGAAAAGGAGGGGTAACCATGGTATTCAAGAACGTTGTTGTTGCTTACGATGGATCCGATCATGCACTTGCTGCTGTAACGAAAGCGGCAGAACTCGTAAAGGACGATGCAGACGCAAAGCTTCATTTAGTATTTGTTACCACGCATCCTAACGCACAACTTCCTGCGAACTTTAACAGTGCTTCATTTGATCCTCAGCAGTATCTGCTTTCCGTTGAGGACATTATGAATCTGTATAACAAGACCATCGAAGAAGAAACCGAAAAGGTTCGTGAGGGTATTGGCTCTGTGTTGGATGATTTGGGCGATCGCGCTGCAATCGAGGTTATCCCAGGCTATACTCCTGCGGCAGATATTTTGTCATATGCTGAAAAGGTCGATGCTGATTTGATCGTAATGGGCTCTCGTGGTCTTGGCGCAATCCGCGGCGTACTCGGTTCGGTAAGCTATGCGGTTTTGCGTGAAGCTCCAATGCCTGTATTGGTTATCAAATAACAAGAACGTACCTTCTACGTTTGATTTGCGCACAGTGCGCTACCCATGGTTCGCTTTTGATAGAGCAAGATGCCAGTTCATAAGCATTCTTTAAACAAAAAAGGCGCCGAAGATCATCTTCGGCGCCTTCTGTTATTTAGGAAGGTTTTATTTAACCGTTAAAACAGGTAAATCGGTTGAACGCAATACCCCCGAACTTACGCTGCCAAGCATTCCGCGAATAGCTCCTAATCCTCTGCGTCCCATAACGATCATGTCGCACTCATGAGCTTGGCAATAATCTGCAATTGCTTGTACAGGTGAAGGATGTGCAATTGCATCATATTCAACTTGTTCGGCAGGAATATCAGAAAATTCCTGAGTGACTTCTTGAATCATTTTGTCGCGCTTCTGCGAGAGCGAATCATCGTAGAGATTTGCATAGTCAAGATAGTCGATATAGGTTGGCGTCGAGCCCAAAACTGGATCGCTTTCAGAGATAGTAGGAGCAACACTCATTGAAACCACATGCAGGATGGTGAGTTTGCTGTCATCGGATCCTTTAATGAGTCCCAGCGCAGCCTTTACAGCTCCCATGGCGTGTTTGGAGCCGTCGAATGGAACTAAGATGTTCTTGTATTCCATGATTTCCCCTCTCGTTTGGCCTGATTACATCCTATCATGCATGAATCTAAGTGACCTTAATTATTAGCAATATATTTGTGTTAGAAATGCTGTTTTATTTCATCCAGCAATAGATCGATGTGGTCGTCGCGGTGATTGAGTGCTGGAATATAGGTAACATCGGCAGTGGTGCCACATTCGCGGCATTGTTGTTCGAAGTGTTCCTTGGTAACGAGAGCAATATCGTAGAGCGATTCGAGGCAATCGGCGGCAAATCCAGGAGTAATAAGCGCCACGCGGTTTGTTCCCTGTTTTGCCCATGCGGTTAAGAGGGTCTCGGGAGAAGGGGTTACCCAGGCACGCGAGTCTTCGAAGCGGGAATGGTACGCAATATCCCAATCATTAGGGGAGAGTCCAAGAAGCTCAGCGGTATGAGCAAGTGATTCCTTTGCTTCTTCCAGATAGGTGTCACCTGCTTTAACGTTACTCAAAGGGATGGAATGGAGCGAGAAAAGAATCTTGCTTCCTGGTTTCCAACTCCAGTATTGAGAAATAGAATTCGCTAACGACTTCCAGTAGAGAGGATTATCCGCATATCCTTCAATAAATCCTGCGACTTCTGAATCAGGAACAACCTGTAAAAACTTTTCTTTGCAGGTTCCTGTTGTACAAGTGGCCGTTTGAGGAAAAAGAGGAAACCCGATAAAACGAGTGCATCCTTTTTGTTTAAGGGTAGAATACGCATCTTCGATCGAAGGCGAACCATAACGCATGCCAACTTCAGCCACAAAAGAAAGATCTTCTTGTGCAAATCGTTTATTGAGAGCATCTCGCTGAGCAAAGGTCTCGACCAGGAGAGGGGCGCCGTTTGGGGTCCAAACTTGTCGATAGCGAGGGGCTGTTTTTTCTGGATGCTTTCGAGCGATTATGCCATGAAGAATGGGCAGCCAAATAGGACGAGGAACAGGAATAATATTTTTATCAGAAAGGAATTCAATTAGATACGGGCGGATGTCACATGGATTTGGTGATGCGGGGGATCCCGTATTGATAAGAATAATTCCTATTGTTTCGTCTGAATGCTTCATGATCGTGACTATAGCAGAGGTGCTAGTTGTTTTACGGGGAGGAAAAGAGGAAGCCCCGTAATGAGCTATGCAAAAGGTGCTCGACGAAGTATAAACGGTATCTAGGTGCCGATTGTTTGGTTGTGCTAAAGGCTTCAAGGTGATGAAAGCCAAGGGCGTGTATACTCAAATGCGAACAATTTGGCATAGAGGAGAATGAGCGCATGGCGTTTTTGTTCGGTTGTGAAAATGTGCATCTTGAGTACCCTACCAAAACCATTTTTGATTCGCTCTCGTTGGGAGTAAATGATGGTGATTGTATTGGAGTGGTAGGTCGCAATGGTGATGGAAAATCTACTCTGCTGGGATTATTCGAGGGTACGGTCGAGCCTGATGAAGGGCGCGTGGTACGAACAGGGGGAGTGCGCTTTGCTTCTTTGAGGCAAGATGACACTCTGGCGGATGCTCAGTCTGTCGGATGGAATATCGTTGGAGATGTTCCTGAATATGAGTGGGCATCAGATGCAACGATTCGCCAAATAATCGATGGGTTAATTGGAGATATCTCATGGGATACTCCGGTGGGAACTCTTTCGGGTGGTCAGCGCCGCCGAGTGGACTTGGCGCGAGTTTTGGTTGCCGATGCTGAAGTTCTTCTTCTCGACGAACCCACAAATCATCTTGATGTTGTTGCTATTACCTGGCTTGCCAATCATTTGCGGAGACGTTTTGCGCGCAAAGAGGGAGCAATGGTGGTCGTCACTCATGATCGTTGGTTTCTGGATGAAGTTTGCGACCGCATGTGGGAAGTGCATGATGAGTTGGTAGAGCCGTTCGAGGGCGGTTATTCGGCATATATCTTGCAACGGGTAGAACGTCAGCGTCAGGCAGAACTTGCCGAACAAAAGCGGCAGAATTTAATGCGTCGTGAATTGGCCTGGCTTTCACGTGGTGCGCGAGCGCGTTCGACAAAGCCTAAGTTTCATGTTGAAACGGCGCGGGCTCTTATTGCCGAAGATCCGCCGTTGCGAAATTCGGTTGAATTGAAACGAGCGGCAATCTCTCGTTTAGGGAAACAATGTGTCACGGTAGAGAACGTGAGCTTTTCTTATGATGACCGAAAGATAATCGATGATGCTACGTGGCTCATTGGACCAGGAGATCGTTATGGACTTCTTGGCGCCAATGGTGCAGGCAAGTCTACCTTGTTGGAAATTATTCAAGGAAAGCTGCTGCCTCAAACAGGTCGTGTCAAAATTGGCAAAACGGTAAAGTTTGCCTTTTTGTCTCAGAAGCTCGAAGAGCTTAACCCCTTAGGATCGGATCGTGTGCGTGAGGTACTCTCCCGATACAAAAGTCGTTATGTGATTGATGGTAAAGAGGTTAGTCCTGCAACACTTTTAGAATCTCTCGGGTTTACTTCAGCTCATCTCAATATGCCTGTAAACACTCTCTCGGGTGGTCAAAAACGTCGTTTGCAGTTGATGCTGATTCTGCTTGATTCTCCTAATGTGCTGATTCTCGACGAACCGAGCAATGATCTTGATACCGATATGCTGGTAGCAGTAGAAAACGTGCTTGATACGTGGCCCGGAACACTTATTTTGGTAAGCCATGATCGCTACTTGATGGAGCGCGTTACCGATGATCAGTTTGCGCTCATAGAGGGAAAAGTGGTTCATGTTCCTCGAGGAGTTGATGAATACCTTGAGCTTCTTGAAGATCGCGCTCAAGCCAAACAAAATGGCGGATCTTCCAGCGCAGCAGGAAGCTCTTCTAAGGGAAGCGGCAAGGGAAACACTGTTGGAAAAGGGAGTGTTCAATCGGGGGGAACTCGAGATGCATCGAGTGGAGTGAAAGATTCTTCTGGATCGGTGCTTTCGGCGGCGCAAGCTCGTGATATTCGCAAGAAACTTCAGTCTCTTGAGCGGAAGATGAATACTGCGCAACGTAAAGTAGACGAAGCAAAGCAAGCCCAGCTGGAGGTAGACCCTTACGATTATGTGGCGTTGGGTGAAGCGCAAATAAAAGTAAAGGAATGCGAAGATCGGCTTTCTGCACTTGAAGAGGAATGGCTCGAACAGGCAGCAATGCTCGAGGGTTAACTTTCTTAATTATTGAGCTTGCGGTAAAGTAATTCTTTGCGAAGAGGATACATCCAGAAAGGGCATTATGGATACAAGCAGCCGCATAACGGGAGCAACAAGGCTTATGGGTGTTATAGGATCCTATCTGGATCATTCGAGCTCTCCTGAAATTCACAATGCAGTTTTTGAAAAACTCGGATGGGATTATGCCTACGTTCCGCTGGATGTTTCAGAGGAAAATTTAGAAGCGGCTGTGCGTGGCTTGGAAGCTTTAGGTTTTTTGGGATATAACGTCGCAGCTCCTCACAAGAAGCGTATTGTTCCGTATTTGCATGAAATATCGCGCGTTGCAGAAATCATGGGCGCCGTGAATACAGTGGTTATTCAAGGTGGTCGATCGTTGGGCGATAACGCTGATGGTGCGGCTTTTATGCGAAATCTGGTCCTCAATGGCATTAATGTGCTTGGCAAAAAGATTACGGTATTGGGTGCTGGAGGCGCGGCTTCTGCTGTGATCGTACAGGCGGCGCTGGATGGTGTTGCCCAAATTGATGTATTCAATCGTGATGATTCTTATGTCAAGGGTGGTCGTGCGTTAATCGAGCGCTTGAAGAATTATTCTTCGTGCGAGGTGACGCTGTACGATTTGGCCGATACCGATAAACTTCGCGCTTCTATTGCTGAATCAACGTTATTGCTTAATGCCACAATTGTGGGTTCTCCTGATGAGCCAGGCTGCTTGGTTGATGAATCCATGCTTGTGCCTGGTCTCATTGTTTCGGATATGGTTTACACTCCGCGGGAAACAGAGTTGTTGTTACGCGCGAAAGCGAAAGGAAACAAAACCCTTGATGGGGTAGGAGTTTTCTTGCAGCAGGCTGCTATAGGAGAGCGTCTCTGGGTTGGTCGTGAGATGCCTCTTGATTATGTGTGTGAACGGTTCTTTACCGAGTAGCGTTTTCTTTGCAATCAACTTCAAGTTAAGAAATTAGGGTCCGAGGAAGTAGGATTTAAAAATCTTTGCGCGGCAAAGATTTCATGACCTCGCTCTTACGAGCTTCGGCCCCAAACAGCCCACTGGGCTGTTTGCACCTCATCGGTTCGAATCCTCCTTGAGGATTCTGTGCTTGAAACAAAAAACGCACATACCGAAGTACGTGCGTTGGAGCTTCACTGGCGGAGGAAGTAGGATTCGAACCCACGGTGCCTCTCGGCACAACGGTTTTCAAGACCGCCGCATTCAACCGCTCTGCCATTCCTCCGTTTTCAGCACGAACTAGAATACCATATTTCTCGTGGTTTCGGATATGAATATCCTATGATAGTTTGGATAAAACGAGAAAGGTTTGAATTCGCGTGGAATCCTGCAAACAAAAAGCTCTAGAACATTTTACTGATTCTGATTCAGAGTGCCTTACCGATTCTGCTTTGGGTGAGTTTTATCTGCCGGATATGCCCGTCTTATCGGCAGATGAAGACCAGCACGCTTTCCAAAGGCGAATGGATGAATATTACATGGAGATAGCACTTAAGCAAGCTCGTCAGGCAGAAAAGCTCGATGAAGTTCCCATTGGAGCGGTGGTTGTTCGTGAAGGTGAAATTGTTGCGCTGGGATACAATCGGCGGGAGATCGATAACGACCCAGCGGGACACGCCGAGTTTATTGCCCTTAAAAGTGCATCAGAGGCATTGGGGGTTTGGCGTCTTTCGGGATGCACGGTTTATGTCACGCTGGAGCCCTGTTTGATGTGTGCAGGTCTTATGTATCAATCTCGTATAGATCGTTGTGTGTATGGAGCAAGCGATCCTAAGGCGGGTGCGCTCGGATCGCTTTATTCGGTCAATTCTGATGAACGGTTGAATCATTGCTTTGAGGTCACCTCAGGGGTTCTCGAAGAAGAATGTGTTGAGGTTCTTCAATCTTTCTTTCGAAAGAAAAGGCAACGTAACAAAGAAAGAAAAAGACAGGCTCGTCTTGATGTCGACGGGTATGATAAAGAAGCAAAATAACTCGAAAAGCAACTAAAACCTTCGTAAACAGAGAGGGATTTGAAGTGAAGAATTACGTAAGGTTAATTTCTCCTGCAAAAATCAATTTGGTTTTAGCGGTAGGGGCATCACGTGAAGATGGGTTTCACGAGGTGCATACCATTATGCATTCTTTAGCGCTGCATGATTCGCTTACTATGCGTCGCTTTGAAGAGGACAGCGAAGGTCTCGGTTTTGAACATGAAGGACTTTCGATTGTATTGAAATGCGAAACATCGGGAGATATCGATTCTCTTGAAGTGGCACCCGAGGAAAATATTGCTTATCGCGCGATAAAAGAACTGGCTCAAGAGCTTGGACGTACGGAAAACGAGACAATTCATATATCTCTTTCAAAGGTAATTCCAGCTGAAGCAGGTCTCGGAGGAGGATCCTCAAATGCAGCTGCAGCTTTATTGGGTGCAGCAACTCTTTGGGGAATTGATCCGCAGGATGATCGTTTGTATGCAGTAGCTTCTCGTCTTGGCGCTGATGTAGCCTTTTTCTTAAAGGGCGGATGCGCCTACCTATCAGGGCGGGGTGAAGTTTTCGAAAACTCGCTTAAGCCTCGAAAGGGTTTTATTGCCTTGGTGCGACCAAACGCAGGAGTATCAACAGCAAAGGCCTATGCAGCTTTCGATGCTAATCCTTGCTATCCTGATAGCGCCTATCTTGAGAGTCTTTCTCGCAAAACAGATGCTGCAGAAATTGAGTTATGGAACAATTTAACCGATGCAGCTTGTGAAGTTACTCCTGAAGTTGCTGAAGTTCTTGCTTGGGCAAAAGCACTTCCTCAAACAGAAGCAACTCTTTTGTGTGGAAGTGGTTCAACCGTAGGTGTTTTATGCGGATCTTATCAAGACGCTTATGAATGTACCTTAGATGCCTTTAAACGCGGTTGGTGGAATCGAGTTTCCTCGTTTGCTCCCGTTGGGGCATCGGTGCTTGAAGCGTATTAAGAGATACATGCGAAATTACTAAGACATCTAAGCTGCACGTTGCTGAAGACAGGGCAGAGCTTACGGATAGATTAAGGGAAGCGATATGGAAATAGTTCTTATTGTTCTTGTTGTTATCGTTATTGTTTTGGCGATTGCTCTTGTTGTGATGTACAACAATTTGGTCCAACTGCGTAATCGTGTAGATAACGCTTGGGCGCAAGTTGATGTGCAGCTTCAGCGAAGGCTCGATCTTATTCCGAATCTTGTTGAAACCGTCAAAGGATATGCAAGCCATGAAAACGCAACCTTGACTCAGGTGACAGAGGCGAGAAGCGCGGTATCAAATGCTGCATCTCCGTTAGCGCGCATGCAGGCAGATTCAATGCTTACCAATGCGTTAAAAAGTTTATTTGCGGTTGCGGAAGCATATCCTGACCTGAAGGCAAACAGCAATTTTCAGCAGCTGCAAACCGAACTTTCTGCGACGGAGGACAAGATAAGTTATATGCGTCAAAGCTATAACGACGTGGTGATGATCTACAACAACGCCATTCAAACTTTCCCCGGAGTTGTTGTAGCGGGATTATTCCATTTCGGTAAGCGCGAAAGCTTTGATGCAAACGCTGCCGCCGAAGAAGCTCCGAAAGTTTCGTTTTAAGGTGGGAGCATGATCGCTCATGCACTTATCGTGGGGTGCGGAGGCTTTATTGGTGCGCTTCTTCGCTATCTCTGTTCTCAGGTTTTGGGCGGAATTTCGACGGGGGCTTTCCCTCTGGCGACTTTCGTCATCAATTTGGTAGGCTCTTTTTTAATAGGAGTTATGTCGGTACTTTTGCCCGCGGCGTTCCCTAATTCTAGGCTACCTTTATTATTTGTTTCGACTGGCATTCTAGGGGGATTTACCACTTTTTCTACGTTCAGCCTTGAGACTTTCGGCTTGATTGAGGAATCGCGCTACCTTATGGCAGGGGTGTATGCCTTTGGTTCGCTTGCTGTTTGTCTTGTGGGTGTGTGCTTAGGTCGCATGATAGCACGTGTAATGGTGGGTCAATCCTAAGGTTGAAATACGTTTGGGACTGCACCTCTGATCCTTAATTTCGATTTTTTACTAATGGCTATGAGGATCATAAATGTTTAGCCTAAGAAAAAAGAGGTTTGAACTGCGAGTAGGTTCAAACCTCTTGAAATGTTAGGTGGCGGAGAGCTGGGGATTCGAACCCCAGATACGCTTTTGGCGTATACTCGCTTAGCAGGCGAGCACCTTCGGCCTCTCGGTCAGCTCTCCAATACGATGCGACTTGATATGATAACCCGCTCGGACCTTTCTTGCAAGGAGAAGGGCGAAACAAAACCATGGTTTTTACAAAACATCTAGGTTTGATTTCGAAAATAATAGATTAGTTGAGTTATGTTATTCGAATTAAGAGTTGGCGCTTGCGTAATAGGGTCAGTGGCTTGTGCAGAAGAGTTGGGGCAACTAGAACAGTTGAGGCAACTGCTGAGTAAGGATAGGGTTATCAATGGCTACTTTTCGCTCACTTCGCTATTCGCGGATAGTTTTTGCATTGAGTCTTTTGGCGCTATGCGTAGCGATAGGCGTACTGGGAATGTTTCCTCGCAGTGCTTATGCAAAAAGCTACGACATGCCAAAAGTGACCATTGATGCGCAGGTGCAATCCAATGGGGATCTGCTGGTGGTAGAGCAGCGTGAATTTGATTTTAGTGGTTCGTTTAGTGCAGTCTGGTGGAACTACAACAATCTTCCAACAGGCGCGAACCTTTCGATCGAATCAGTTTGTATGGCTCAGGTAGACGACTCCGGCGAGTTGCAAAATGCATGGGTTACACTTTCGAGTGTTCCTTTTCAGCTTGACTGGCGAGAAGAAGGCGGTCCAGACAAAACCGCTTATTCGTTTGATGAACCCGAAAATACTGTGTATGCCTTTTTTAATGAGGAAGACTCACGGGTAGTGTTTGAGCTCACCTACGTTATCGAAGATGCAGTTCAGGCTTACTCTGATGTGGGAGAGTTATATTGGCAGTTTGTGGGAAGTCAATGGCAAGAAGACAGCTCGGACATTTCCCTTACCGTTACTTTGCCCGTGCCTTCTGGCACAACGGTAGAAGCGGGAGAAAATGTTCGTGCTTGGGGTCATGGCCCTCTTGATGCGACTGTCCAGATAAATAGCGATGGCACCGTTTCTTATTCGGTTCCCCATATTTCGGCTGGTTCGTATGCAGAAGCACGGATTCTTTTTCCAACCGAATGGCTCACGGGTATTTCTGCGAGTGATGAAAACGCATACTTCTCTACAGCGCGCTTGGATACGGTTTTAGATGAAGAGCGTACCTGGGCTGACCATGCAAATGCGCAGCGCGCAGTTTCGCTTGGTGCCCTTTTAGTGGTAGTACTTATTTGCTTGGTGATTCTGGCGTGGGGAATTTATTCATTTGTACGCTACGGAAAAGAGCTTGAGCCTAGTTTCAAGGAACCCTATTGGCGCGATGTTCCTGTAAAAGGGGAACATCCTGCAGTTATTGGGCGCTTGTGTCGCTTTGATAAAGAAAGTGCCAGCGATCTGACGGCAACCATTATGCATCTAGCAAACGAGGGCGCGCTCCTGATAAACAAGGGTTCTTATCAAAAAGAAGGGCTCTTAGGTTCAAAAATCGTGGAGGACTATTATCTCACTCGTGTGCCTGAGGTTGAACTAACCCTAAATAGTGAAATCGATCGGCGCGCAATGTCTCTTTTATTTGACACGGTCGCACAAGGACAGTCCTCGCTTTGGCTTGGCACCATAAAGTTATATGCAGAAGAACATCCCGAAACTTTTAATGATGCGGTGTCTCGTTGGCAGGGTATCGTATCGGCTCATGTGAACGCAGGAGAATACTTCGAAAGTTATTCTTCGGTCAAACGAACCAGAATGGCTTGTGTCGCAGGGATACTGATAGTGCTTTGCGCGATAGTAGCGTTCCTTTTTAGTAATCCTTTAGTGCTCATTCCTGCTCTATTGACGGGTTTTGTGCTTTTGGTGGTTTCTCGATTCATGGATAGAAGAACCCAAAAAGGAGCCGATGTGTATGCTCGTTGTGAAGCGCTTGAAAAATGGCTTACTGAATTTTCCGCCCTCAACGAGCGACCTCCCCTCGATGTAAAAGTGTGGGGCGAATTCATGGTATATGCCCTCATTTTTGGCGTTGCCGAGAAAGCAATGGAGGAGTTGCGCAAAGCGATACCAGAAGCTGCCTACGGAGACTATAGCGTCATGGGCTCATATAGTGTAGTTCCCTGGTGGCTTTGGTATAGCACGGGCTTCCATGGTGCGGATCTACCCGATGTGGGATCAGCTTTTGAGAGTGCTGTATCGGAATCAGTTTCGGCAAGTATGTCGGCGCTAGCAGGGAGCAGCTCTTCTGTCGGTGGTTTTGGCGGAGGATTCTCCGGCGGCGGAGGCGGCGGCTTCAGCGGAGGCGGCGGTGCGCGCTAATTAAAGAACATATTCTGGGTAAGGAAATGTACGTGTGCACTCTGAAGAGATGCATTCGCGGCAAGAGATGTGCGTAATAGGGGGCACGCTTGGCAAGGGGTGCATGCTATAAGGAAGCGCACCAGGACACCGAGGCACGCCTGAACGTGCATTCGCGGAGCGGCGGAACTCATTCCCACATTCGGGGTATATTTTTGAAGCATTTTAGGGACGGCTTGGATATAATAGGCCGCTGTGATTGCCCTTGCCGACATACCCGCAAATGTTTATAAAGCCCTTCTTATTCTTGCAACAATTATCTGGGGCTTCAGTTTTGTTGTAATGAAAAATGTGGTGGAAGTCGTACCTCCTGCGCTTTTGCTTGGAGTGCGCTTTACTTTGGCAGGCTTGCTTCTTTTAGTGATATTGCATAAACGAGTACGCCGTAATTTTTCTTGGAAAATGGTTGGACTGGGCGCCATTCTTGCCTTCTTCGATTTTTCGGCGTTTCTTACCCAGACGATAGGTTTGCAATACACCACACCGGGCATCAATGCATTTTTGACTGCTACGTACTGCGTAATTGTTCCTTTCGCCTGGTGGGTTGTTGCGCACAGGCGTCCTTCATTTTGCAATGTAGGGGCTGCCGTTGTTGCGGTTATGGGTATTTGGCTTGTTGCGGTAAGCACTTCAGGAGAAACGCTAACGCTTGGTCTTGGCGAAGGCCTTACGCAGGTTTGTGCGTTGCTTTTCGCTATTCATATTGTGCTAGTTTCTCGTTTTTCTCGGGGACGAGACGTACTTACTCTGACCGTTTTCCAGTTTATTTTTGAAGGACTTCTCGGTCTTTGTGTGGGAGGACTCTTTGAAACGCCACCAGCAATAAGTCTTATTACACCCGAAGTGGTGGGGCAAATGGCCTTTTTGATCGTGTTTGCTTCGGTAGTTGCTTTTGGTATTCAGAATGTTTCACTTGCTTACGTGCCTCCAGCGCAGGCCTCTCTATTCTTGAGTTTGGAATCGGTTTTCGGCGTCGTGTTTTCGGTGCTTCTCTATGGCGAAGTGCTTACGGCTCGGTTGGTGATTGGGTTTATACTTATTTTTGCCGCGATTCTCGTAAATGAATTGCTTGCTCCGAGGGTAGAAGTTAAACGTGCTATAGTTGCATTTAAACGCAAAAAATGGAAGGAGGACGAACAGGATGTCTAACAATCTAGACAACATCGTCCTGATCGGTATGCCAGGTGCAGGTAAGTCCACTCTTGGCGTAGTGCTCGCTAAGATTTTGGGCTATGAATTTATTGATGCAGACTTACTTATCCAGAGTAAGCTTGATAAAACGTTGCAGAAAATCATTGATGCTTGTGGCCCTGACGGGTTTATCGAGGTTGAAAACGAAGTATTATGCACTTTGAGCGCCAGCCGCGCTATTGTAGCTACCGGTGGTTCGGCGGTCTATTCCGATGAAGCCATGAGTCATTTAAAGTCAATTGGTACCGTGGTATACCTTCGCGTTTCCTACGAAGAGCTTGAAAGCCGTCTTGGTGGACTGCATGAACGTGGTGTAGTCATGAAAAATGGCATGGGAATGAGCTTGCGTGATTTGTATGAAGAGCGTCTTCCTCTTTATGAAAAGTACGCGGATGTAACCATTGATATCGATGGCTTATCAGTGCGTGATGCAGCTCGTCGCTTAGTGGATCAGCTTTCGATTTTGTAAGATTTCGGTTTCCTTTTGATAGTAAGAAAAGAGTTTTTTGTGTCAGCTACTCCCTCTCAGAATATGCCAAGTAAAAACACCAATGTTTGGTCTACCAAACAGATGGTAATTATGGCGTTAATGTGCGCAATTGGCGCTTTGCTTTCTTTTGTTGAATTTCCGCTATTGCCAGGGGTTACTTGGTTAAAGTTTGATGCTTCAAACATGCCTGCAATGGTAGTAGGCTTTGGCTTTGGTCCAGGTGCTGGCGTTGCAGTAGGAATCGTAATTGCAATTATTCATGGCTTGCTCATGGCTGACTTTACAGGAGCACTCATGAATATCCTTTGCGTTACCTGCTTTGTTCTGCCTGCAGCTTTGATGTATCGCAAAAAGCGTACCTATCCTGTTGCTATTGCGGGGTTGGTACTGAGCATTATTGCTGCAACACTTGCGGCAATTGTGGGTAATCTTATCCTTACCCCGATGTGGTTAGGAGTTCCCCTCGATGCGGTTATCGCAATGATTATTCCGATTCTGATTCCTTTTAACTTGTTAAAGGGTCTTATCAATGCGGTGCTGACCCTTATAATTTATAAGTCGATTTCCAATCTTATTACTCCAAAGAAAGACCAGGTAAAGGGGCGGTAAATGATCTCCTTTACTGATGTTTCATTCACCTATACCGGTAATACCTATGTTCTTTCTGACCTTTCTCTATCGATAGAGAAAGGTCAGTTCGTTTGCGTTTTAGGAGCTAATGGCTCAGGAAAGTCAACCTTTTCTAAGTTGATTAATGCGCTGTTGATTCCCGACAAAGGAAAAGTCCAAGTTGATGGGCTTGATACAAGCGATTCGGCAAACACGTATCTTATTCGCAGTACTGCGGGCATGGTATTTCAAAATCCCGACGACCAACTCGTAGCAAGTTTGGTGGAAAACGATGTTGCGTTTGGCCCTGAAAATTTAGGGATTGAAAACCCCGAACTTCGCCAACGTGTTGATGCAGCATTGAAGCAAGTGGGTCTTCAGACGGCAGGTAAGCGCGAAACCACTGCGCTTTCAGGAGGCCAAAAACAACGCGTCGCTATTGCGGGAGTACTTGCGATGGAACCTTCAATTTTGGTTCTCGATGAGGCTTCTGCCATGCTCGATCCTCGTGGTCGACGCGGTTTAATGCGTGTGTGCAAGGAATTACACGAACAGGGCCTTACCATCATTATGATCACGCATTTTATGGAAGAGGCAGCCGAAGCTGATCGAGTAATGGTGATGAAAGAGGGTCGCTGCGTCTTAGATGGAACTCCAGAAGAGGTTCTTACGCAGGATGAAGTTTTGCGTGATTTAAATTTAGATATTCCTTTTGCTGCTCAAATGTCTCGATTGCTGCAAGATCGGGGTGTTTCGATAGGCACTCATATTGAAACTGCATCGCTGAAGGAGGAACTGTGTCGATTACATTCGAGCAAGTAAGCTTCAGCTATGTACCGCTTTCAAAGCGACAGAAAAAAGAAGGCGAGAAGCAGAAATATGCACTACGAAACGTTTCCTTTGAATTGCACGATGGAGAGTTTTTAGCGATCGCAGGACACACAGGATCGGGAAAATCCACGTTAGTTCAGCATCTGAACGGACTTGCGAGCCCTACCGAGGGGAAAGTGTGGTGGAACGGCAAAGATCTTGCCGATAAAAAAGTTGCCACGCAGGCAAGAGGCGATATTGGGGTGGTTTTCCAATACCCTGAACATCAATTATTTGCGGCAAGTGTTGCTGAAGATGTCGCTTTTGGTCCACGCAATTTAGGTCTTACCTCCGATGAGGTGGATATGCGTGTGAAAGAAGCACTTGCTATTGTAGGCCTTGATTATGAACAATTGGCAGATAGGTCGCCCTTCGAGCTTTCGGGCGGTCAGCAACGCCGTGTGGCGTTTGCGGGCGTTTTGGCCATGCGTCCTACAACCCTTGTATTAGACGAACCGGTTGCTGGCCTAGATCCCGCTTCTCGTGCCGATTTTCTTTCCTTAATCGAAGACCTTCACACTCATCACGGGCTTACGGTGGTCATGGTTTCTCATAACATGAATGACATTGCCCGTTTAGCTGATCGTCTTTTGGTTATGCATGAAGGAGAAGTTGCCTTTTTGGGTTCTCCTGAAGAATTATTTACCACGCATGCGGTAGAGCTGCGTGAGATTGGACTTGGTATTCCTCATGCGCAGCGTCTCGCGAATGAGCTTCGTGAATTGGGATTCGATTTACCCACCAAGCTTTATGAGCCCGAAACGCTTGCAGATGAAATAGTAAAGTTTTTGGCCTCTCAGGATGAGGGGCGATAACTATGGCGCTTTTCGATATCCAAACCGTTTTCGGTCGCTATATATCTAAAGACTCTATTGTCCATCGTATGGATCCTCGTGCGAAACTGCTTTTGTCGCTTTTGTTTATGGTGATGGTGTTTGCGGCGAGTTCTTATCCTGCTTTAGCAATTGCAGCGATTTTTACCGCAGGAATGTTTGCATTTGCACGCATTTCGCTTAGGCAGGCGTTTGTTTCGATTGCTCCCTTGGCAATCTTGGTAGTGTTTACCGCCTTGCTCAATATCTTTTTTGTTCAGGGTGGAGAAGTCTATTTCCAGTTTTGGATTATTTGCATCAGTCAAGGCGGCTTGCAGCAAGCGTTGTTTATTGCAATACGCTTAACCATGCTTTTGCTGGGAGTAAGTTTACTAACTCTGGCAACTACGACTCTCGATTTAACCGATGCTTTCGAGCGGTTGTTAAAGCCTTTTTCTCGAATAGGACTTCCCGCGCATGAGCTTTCAATGATTATGGGTATTGCTCTTCGCTTTTTGCCTCAGTTTGCTATCGAGCTTCGGACGATCTATCGGGCTCAGGTGAGCCGAGGTGCAAATTTTAGTACCAGCACAAAAAGCACCATACAGTTAATGGTTTCCTTGATTGTCCCTCTCTTTACAAGTGCTTTTCGTCATGCCGAGACGTTATCGTTAGCGATGGATGCCCGTTGCTACCATGGGGGAGAAAACCGTACGCGTCTCAAAGACTTAGCCTATGCTAAGCGCGATCTTGGTGGACTTTTATACCTGTTCTGTGGAACTGCTTTGGTTGTTGCCACAGATGTCGTGTTACGCTTTTTTGGCGTTCTGTAGTATTTCGGTATTAGAGGAAGGGTAGTTCCATGGATGAATTGATCGAATATCTCACGTCGGTGCCCGCTTGGTATTTGGCAACTTGTGAAGGCGATCAGCCTCATGTCCGTCCGTTTAGCTTTGCTATGCGCGAAGGAGATACTTTGTGGTTTTGTACCGCCACTAATAAAGATGTCTATGAACAGTTGGTAGCAAATCCGAAATTTGAACTTTCTGCGTGGAAGCCTGGCCATGGTTGGGTCATTCTAACCGGTGTTGCAAGTATGATTGATACCGCGGGCGACGAAGTGCGCAAAGCGGGCTACGAGCACATGACCGCACTGGGCGAGACCTACGAAGATTGCGATGATCCACGGTTAACCTTCTTCTCTTTAGCTGAAGGTAAGGCAAAAATTGCCGATATTGATGGAAGTGAACGAGAAATAATTCTCTGATAGAACAAAGATTCTGCGCAGGCGTCTTGGTAGTGCCCGAGGGAACAATCTCTTGGAGCGATGCTTTAAAAAATGGCGCCCCCGAGAGGACTCGAACCTCCGACGCACGGTTTAGGAAACCGACGCTCTATCCACTGAGCTACGGGGGCAAATAGCCTGGCTTGAAGTGCTCTTTTGATTACGTTTGCTTGGAGAAGCGACGATTCCTAAAGCGTAAAGGTGCCTGAAAACAAAATCATACGTAACAAAATAGCCCAGCCATTTTACCACGGCTGGGCTATTTTTGCGTCAACTATGTTGCTAGAGCACTTAGTCTTGACGATTGCTTTTACTAAGGACCCTAAGTAGTGTATTTATTGGTTCGTGCCTGAGGTACTCCCTCCGGTATTACTACCAGAGCCACCCGACTCCGATCCGCCAGTGGAACCTCCCGTGTTGTCGCCGCTTGTTCCGCCGTTGTTATTACCGGTATTGCCTGTATCGGTTTCATCTTCTTCAGCAGGGCCGTTAGAGATGGTTAGGGTGATAGTGGTACCCAGCTTTGCGGTGCCGGTAACGCTTTGCCTGATAACGGTATTTGCCGCAGCAGAATCGTCGCACCATTGGAGGGATACGGTAAATCCAGCAGCCTCAAGACGATCACGAGCAGTTTCAAAGTCTAAGCCTTGAACGTTAGGGACGCTTGCGGTTTCAGGGCCTTTTGACAGATGGAAGGTGATCGTATCACCCTTATAGGCGGTAGTTCCTGCGGCAGTGTCTTGTTGTGCAACGCGGTTTTCCTCAACATCATCAGAAAAGACCGTGTCGCCTTGTTGACCGTTCAGACCATACGAGGCAAGTACACGCTGCGCCTCATCGGCGCTCATGCCGCGCAGATCAGGCACGGTAACCTGTTCAGTGCCCTTTGAAATGGTTATATTGACAGAGGATCCTTTCGCTGCTTGCACTCCTGCGGCGGGATCGGTACTCACAACATTACCTGCTTCAACATCAGGGTTATACACTTCGGTTTCAGTGCTTATCGTAAAGCCAGCGGCTTGTAATTCACTTCGTGCTTCGGCGATGGGCTTATTGGAGACATCAGGTACATTGACCATTTCTTGATTTCCTCCAAGAGCCATCGCGGCAGCAACAATGCCGATTACCGCAAGTAAAGCAATAACAACGCCAATTACTACATTGCGTTTGCTCTTTTTCTTACCTTCATCGTTAGCGTCAGCGGCGTAAGCCTTGTTAACGGTAGTGCGTCCTGCATCGCCATTTGCTCCACCAACGGGGTTCATGACCGCAGTTCCATTTACGGGAGCAACTCCGCCCATGACTTGCGTTTTAAGGCCACTGATATCATCACCTAGATTTACCGGGCGACCAGCTAAATAGTCATTGAGGATATGACGCATTTCTGAGGCATCTTTAAAACGCCGCTCAGGATCCTTTTCCATTGCCTTCATAATGATGGCTTCGAGTGCAGGATCGATATTGGGGTTGATAGTGCTTGGAGGAGCGGGAAGTTCGTTTACCTGCTTAACGGCAACACTTACGGCATCTTGACCATCAAAGGGAAGTTTGCCCGTAGTTGCTTCGTAGAGCACTACGCCCAATGAATAAATATCGCTTGCTCCGGTAAGCTCTTTTCCTTGTGCTTGTTCTGGAGAAACATAATGAGCCGTACCAAGAACCGTTGCGGTTTGGGAGAGCCCTGCATCTCCTGCGCGTGCGATGCCAAAATCCATCACCTTGATATTGCCATCAGGCTGAATCATGATGTTTTGAGGCTTGATGTCGCGGTGAATGATGCCACCGGCGTGAGCAACTGAAAGTGCCTGAGCAACCTGAGAGCCAATTTCGGCAGCCTTGCGTTGATTGATAGCACCACGTTCTTTAATGGCTGTCTTGAGATCGGTGCCACGCAAGAATTCCATGACAATATAGTAGGTTTCGCCATCCAAGCCCCAGTCATAGATGCTTACGATATAGGGGCTCTGTAAGTTTGCAGCAGATGCTGCTTCTTGGCGAAAACGTTTCGTGAAAGTGGGGTCCGCTGCATATTGGGGAAGCATAACCTTTACGGCAACCGTACGTCCCAAGACGTTATCTTCTGCACGGTATACCTCAGCCATGCCACCTAAGCCAACCCGCTCGGTTAGTTTATATCGGTTATTAAAGGTTCTGCCAATCATGCTTCCAGCCACGTTTATTCTCCCTTTGGATCCATGCTTAACAACCAATTTCTAAGCATATCTCATTCCACTGTTAACTTTTAGTTCATTCGAAAGCTTTCACGAGCTTTCAAGAAGTTTTTATAACCTTCCTTGGACTTCCAATGCGGTTTCTAATACATTTTGTGCACGTCCCGCAGCGCCACCCGGGAGGTCTTCCCCTGCTTCTTCTAAAACAATAGCAACGACCACTGAGCAGTCTTCGCTTGGTCCCATTCCTACAAACCAACGATCGTCTTTAGGCTTGCCTGTTTCTGCAGTACCGGTTTTACCAGCTATCTGTACACCATCAACTGCAGCTGCAGTACCAGTGCCGTTGTTTACTACGCCTTCAAGCACAGTCTTTACACGCTCTGCGATCGAACTTGAGCAGGCGGTATAGAGCTGGCTTGGGGTGGCGCGATAACTATTGGTTCCTTCTGCATTGTAGACGCTATCAACCAGATAGGGCTGCATAATGACACCATCGTTGGCAATTGCGCACCCAACTAAAGCCATTTGAAGGACTGTTGCTTGTGGGCCTGCGGGACTTTCATGTTCGCCGACAGGTTCTCCTGCAGATGCCCAGGCAGTTTCCCACTCAGTCATTTCGTTGGGATCGGGCATGAGTGAAGTGACTAAGGGTAAATCAAATGAGATTTCCTGATTAAAGCCAAACTCTTCAGATGAGCTTACTAAGCCCTCTGAGCCGATTTCGGTTCCTAATTGAGCAAATACCGTGTTAGCTGAAAGCTCTGTTGCACGTTCAAGGGTGATATCACCATATGAAGCACCATTGAAGTTAGTGACTTCGCCACCGCCGATTTCCAGAGTAGAAGGGGCAGAATAGACGCTTTGCTCTGTCGCTACATTGTTTTCAAGAGCGGTAGTAAGCGAAACAATCTTAAAGGTGGAGCCAGGTGAATAGAGCGCCTGGGTTGCACGATTGTAGAGCGCTGAAGAATCACCGCCACCCGATAAGATAGACTCAACATCTCCTGCATCATAGGTAGGAGAGGATGCCATAGCAAGGATAGCTCCCGTTTCGGGATCTATTACAACGCATGCGCCGTTGTATCCTTCAAGCGCTTGCTGTGCTGCTTCCTGGATGGTTGAGTTTAGAGTGAGCTTGACATCATTGCCAGCTGTATTGTTCCCTGTAGCGGAATTGAGAACGTCAATCCATGAAGCATAATTACTGGAGCCTTTAAGGGTGTCATTTTCTGAAGCTTCAATACCTGAGGTGCCATACGTATCTGACGCGTATCCCACGACATGAGAAGCAAGGGTACCTGCAGGGTATTCGCGCGTATAAGTTCCGTCTTCCTGAAGAACTGATTGCGCTAAAACAACATTGTCATAGGTTGAGATAGTTCCACGTTCGGTTTCTGATTCTTTAGCAATGGTGTGATTGTTGATGGACATGTTTTGGTAATAGTCTGCCTGAATAACCATGATGAGGGTCAGATTTGCAACAAGTAAAGCAAACAGAACTGAGAACACCATCATGGTTCCCGTGAGGCGTTTACCAAGCGATACACGTCCCAAGGCACCATTAAGAGAGATCGATCCTGTGCCCGAGGCTATTTCTGTGCCGATACCCGTACCCTGATCGCTTGCTCTCATCAAAAATCCGACGATTATAAAGCTGGCTAAAAGCGATGAACCGCCTTGACTCACAAAGGGCAGGGTTAAGCCCGTAAGAGGGATAAGCCTCGTGACGCCACCTACGATAATGAAAGCCTGCAAAATAATGATGGCGGTAAAGCCAAGAGCCATAAATGAGCTTACATCCGATTTAGCACGAACTGAAATAAGGATGCCACGGATGGCAAAGCACAAATATAAAAGAAGAAGGCCCGCAGCACCCAACAAGCCTGCTTCTTCTGCAATGGCAGAGAAAATGAAGTCCGATTCTACAATAGGAATCTGATCGGCAAGGCCGTTACCGATTCCTACGCCAAAAAGTCCCCCGTCTGCAATGGAGAAGATGGACTGTACAAGCTGATATCCGCTACCTGAAGGGTCAGCAAAGGGATTGAGCCAGGTATCCACACGGGTTTGTACGTGAGAGAACAAGAAATAGGCAGCAACAAGGCCAAGTGCGATAAGCACAAAACTGATTACGATATAAGCTTTACGACCAGTCGCTACATAAAGCATTGTTAAGAACACGAAGAACAAGACCAGAGCAGAGCCCAAATCGCGCTCGAAAACAATAATCAAAAGGGCAATTGCCCACATGATCAATACGGGAATAAGCGCCCTTAAATCGGGAATCTTGAAAGGCCCAATTCGATGTGTGAATACCGAGAGCATTTCTCGATTTTGCGCGAGATAGGCAGCAAGAAAAATAACTATACAGATTTTTGCAAGTTCGCCAGGTTGGAAAGAAAAACCACCAATAGAAAGCCAAATACGGCTGCCGTATATTTCATTACCAATGACTGGCAAAAGGGGAGAAACGAGCAGGAGAATACCTGCGGTCATGATGGTGTACTTATAATTCCCTAGTTTGTCCAAATTCCTTATAAAGATAAGGACTAGAATCATAAAGACAACGCCCAAGAAAAGCCAGCCTACTTGACGAAGAGCCAGGTCGGGAGCGAGACGGGTAATAAAGGCAATGCCAATACCTGAAAGAGCAAATGATATAGGTAATATGGCAGGGTCGGCACCTGGAGCCAATTTTCGGATGGCGAGGTGCGCCACAACAAACGTTGCAAACATTCCCAAAGGAACGGTGAGGTTGTCAAGAGTTACGCCGCCATCCTGGTTGAGCGCCACCATTGCAAAGAGCAGAATGACGAGCGGTGCTGCTACGCAGAGAAGAAGCAGTTCATTGTTTCTTCTGGTCATAGGCTATTCACCACGCTCGGAGTTGTTGGAATTTTGGGCGTTTTCTGCATTGTTAGTATCTGAACTGGTATTTGACCCAGAATTGCGCGCATCGTTGTTGGCTTCTGAGGAGTTGGAGGCACCAGAAGCGGCGCTATTGCTTGAAGGATTGCTTTCTTGAAGCGCAATCTCTTGTTGATAGGTTGTAATGAGATTATTTGCTTCTTCGAGACTGCCTACTGCCATACCTTCTTTTATTCGATTAGCAACACCTGGGTTAAGTTTGTCAACTTCAACACCTGAGGTGTACTCCAGATTGGAAAGCGGTATGCCAAATAACTCTTCATTAAGACCGCGGTAAACCGCAACCTTGCCATCCTGCTCGATCAGGTAAGCAGAATTGTTCACGTAGTAATATCCTGCAAATACGGCGCAGGCAAGTGCAGCAAGAAGGCAGACAATGACTCCAATAGCCAACGCCTTCGATTTGCGTGCTTGCTTCTTTTCGCGGACCGCTTTAAATCCTTCTACATCAACTACTACTGCAGTTGCGTTATCAAAACCACCTGCAGCAAGAGCTGCTTCTACGAGTTGATCAGCGCAGCTTTGTGCTGAGGATGCTTGGCGCATGATTGAAGCGATTTCGTGATCCTCAATCATGCCGCAAATACCATCGGAACAAAGCAACAGACGATCGCCCGTTTCAACATTGAGCTCGTAAAGGTCTGGCTGCATATGGGGGTCTGACCCAATTGCGCGTGTAATAACCGAGCGATTGGGATGTACACGAGCTTCCGCTTCGGTAAGTTGTCCCGCCTCGATCATATCGGCCATAAGGCTGTGATCGCGCGTGAGTTGTTGGAGGGAACCATTGTGAAGTAGGTACGCTCTTGAGTCACCTACTTGAGCAATTACCAGGCGTTCTTTTTCAAGAATTGCTGCAGTAAGGGTGGTACCCATTCCCTCGCGTCCCACACCTTGGCTAGGAGCTTTAATCACATTGAGATTTGCGGCAACCACTGCGCGCGCGAGCGCTTCGGCATCGGCGCTTTGGGGAGCGAGATCATTTAAGGTGTTAATGGTGATCTCTGAAGCAACCTCACCTGCTTCATGACCTCCCATTCCGTCTGCTACGGCGAAAAGAGGAGGAAGTACTGTAAGGCTGTCTTCGTTGTGCTCACGCACATTACCAATTTCGGTTCGGCTTCCATAGTAGGAAGACACTACTTCGACCGACGAGGTGTCGTTGCGCGGTGATGAGGTATTTCGGGTTGAGCTATTTGTCATTATTCAAACCTCACTCGCATGGTTACATCGCCGACGGTAATGCGATCGCCGTTTCGCAAAGCTGTTGGCTCAGAAATATAGTGATTATTTACCGCAGTGCCATTTGTGGAACCAAGGTCTTCGATAAAGAGGTTCTGTCCCATCAAGACGAAGCGGGCATGGCGTGAAGAAACGTATTCGGCGCCAATAACGATGTCTGATCCGGGACTGCGACCAACAATAACAGGACCGCGTACAGCGATTTGGAGCCCCCGAAGTTCCTTGGGTCCTTTTTCTATGGCGACAGTCCATACGTGTTCTTTTTTGCGGGATCCGCGCACAAGACCGATACCTGTTTTCATGATGGCAAAGAGAAACAGGTAAAGCAGAACAACAAAAAGAAGTCGACCTATAAGAAGGATGATATCAATCACGTAAAGAACCTATCGTTAACCGTAAACGTCATGTAAACAAGGATGGGCGACCGATGTCGCCCATCTGGGATTTATTGGAAAGTAAAGAGGAACGTGGTAGTTCCTACGGTTACTCGATCGCCTTCTTGTAGCATTACAGAGGCAATATGGCGACCATTGACGAGAGTGCCATTAGTTGAGCCAAGATCGGCAATGCTCCAGGCATTAGCAGCTTCTTGGCGAATTTCTGCATGGGTGCGACTTACATTCAAGTCTTCGATGGCAATATCGCTTGAAAGGGCTCGACCTAAAAGAATGCGATCTTTCGCAAGGGGAAATGATCGATTAGCAGTCAGATCAATCAGACGGGGCTGGTGAGGCATGTGACGACCAGCCATGGCGGGCTGCGGCGTCCTGTTATCGAAGCGAACAGTCTGATTCCCGGCTGCATTAGCGGCAGCTCCCGCTACAGGTGCTACGGCACCCGCGGCTCCTGCAATAGGAGGAACGGAAGGTGCAGCTGGATAATCGTCATAAACTTGAGGATCTTCTGCCATCACATCAATGCCAGAGCTGGCGTAATTCTGAGCCGGCGCCGGTTGACCCGTGGCAGGATTTTGTACAGGAGGCTGCTGGTTTAGGGGCGCTTGGCTTTCAAGGCCATAACGCTGCATTTCTTCGGCACGCAGCTGAGATACAATAGGAGCAGAGACCAATTCGGCAACTACTTCAAACTTTCCCGGCTTTAGCTCGTCATCGATAATAAAGCGAACAAGAGGAGCTCCATCCATTGCCAAGCCTAACTCCTGTGCTTTTGCACGTAAGTAGGTTTCAGTTTCTCCTGCAAGAGTTGGGTAGTATCCGAAAAGACGCTCATCGTCATCGGGATTAACAAGCACCGTATATAACGTAGGCGCGAATTCTTTACCTGCGCCAACCATTTTTTCTCGGCGCATCTGCTTTTCGGCCTTCTTTGCTATTTGGACGGGGCTAATAGGGGAATCGAAGAATTTATCACCCATACCATCGAAGCCGTCTTCTACGCGGCGTTCGAATTTAGAGAAAAACCCCATGTTGTACTCCTTACCAATGTATAGTAACGGCAATATATTCCAACGATCAATCATGCCACAATACGGGCTAATAAGGAAATATTTCATCTGATTGTCACGATAATGTTCACGTAATCATTAAATAAATCAGATTAAATCTTGCGTTTTGAGGCAAGGTGGGATACTCTAACTTTCGCACTTTTATTGAATTTGCGGGTGTGGCGGAATTGGCAGACGCGTACGGTTCAGGTCCGTATGAGCTTCGGCTCATGAAGGTTCAAGTCCTTTCACCCGCACCATTGAACGTTTAAGCGCCCTTTGGGGCGCTTTTTTGTGTTTCTGGTCGTTTTACGGAGCAAACGGGTTCATAATGTGATTCTAAATTCTAAGAATCATTTCAAAGATGGCGAATGAAGGAGATCTCCCCCATGAGGCATATTCATTGCTTAAACAACATTTCTAAACATGGTACTGACCTGCTCGATCCCGAAAAGTATGCGTTGACCGACAATCTCGAAGACGCAGAAGGTGTTCTCGTTCGTAGTGCTGCTATGCATGAGATGCAATTTCCTGCAGGTTTGCGCGCTATCGCTCGTGCGGGTGCTGGCGTGAACAACATTCCTCTCGATCGTTGCGCAGAGGAAGGCATCGTTGTATTTAATACGCCAGGCGCAAATGCAAATGCGGTAAAAGAAATTGTTTTATGCGCACTTTTGATGGGCAGTCGTGGAATTCTTGAAGGTATCGATTGGTGTCGTGAAAATGCGACCGATGAAAACATTGCCAAAGCTGCTGAAAAGGCAAAAAAGCAGTTTGCTGGCAATGAAATCAAGGGTAAGAAACTTGGCGTAATTGGCTTAGGCGCAGTAGGTGCTGAAGTGGCAAATGCAGCGGTTGAGTTAGGGATGGATGTTTATGGCTACGATCCTTTTGTTTCGGTAAGTGCAGCATGGAAGATCTCAAGCCCTGTTCATCATATTACTGATTTAGCAGATATTTTCCGTACTTGCGACTACATTACTATTCATGTTCCTGCAGTGAAAGACACCATCGGCATGGTTGATGCCCATGCATGCTCTTTAATGAAAGAAGGGGTAGTTCTGCTGAACTTCTCTCGCGACACGTTGGTGGATTCGGCTGCTCTTTCAGTGGTGCTTGATTCGGGTCGTGTTAAGAAATACATTACCGACTTTGCAACGCCTGAAGTTATGAAGATGAAGAACACCGTGGTACTTCCTCATCTGGGTGCTTCCACGAAAGAAGCCGAAGATAATTGCGCCATTATGGCAGTTCGCGAAATGGTAGATTATTTTGAGAATGGCAACATTACTCATTCGGTTAACTACCCAGACTGCGATATGGGCGTTTGCCCTGAAGGAATGACTCGCTTGGCGATGCTACATCGTAATGTTCCTAATATGATTGCGCAGATTACTACCATCTTAGGCGAGGACAACGTTAATATTGCAAATCTGATGAATAAGGCTCGTGGAGAGCATGCGTATACCTTGGTTGATTTGGATCAGCCTGCATCTGATGAGGCGATGGCTAAAATTCGCGCTATCGAGGGTGTTCGCCGCTTGCGTTACATCTAAAACACCTATCGAAGTGCCTAATTTTGTCTAGTTTGCATTCCTAATTAGGCCTCGCATGGTTTCCTCGATGCTAGCTGAATGCGCATCGCATTTATAAAACACTAAGAGCGCGGCAAAGATAGCATACGTATAGTTATCAAATCTCAATGAACATGCTTGCTAATCTGGGGCCGCGCTTTTGTATGTGCTTTTAAAATGCGGCATTCAGAAGTAACTTCCTGGAAAACCATGCAAGGCTTATTCTGTAAACCCTTCGTCAATGATTTTCTCTTTTCCATCAGCGGCATCGGTAGCAAGTTGATCACATCGTTCGTTTAAGGGATGTCCTGCATGGCCCTTCAACCAATGAAACGAAACTTTGTGAGGTTCTTTTGCGGAAAGTAAGCGCTGCCAAAGGTCTTTGTTTTTTACGGGTTCCTTTTTTGCATTTTTCCATCCGCGTTTTAGCCATCCTTCAACCCAGTGCTGGTTGAAGGCGTTAACTACGTATTGAGAATCGGTATAAACTTCTACGGAACAGGGGCGATTGAGCGCTTCAAGTCCTGTGATCACACCAAGGAGCTCCATACGATTATTGGTGGTACTGGTGTAACCCTGAGAGATTTCTCGTTCGAAGATTTTTCCTTCGGAATTGGTGTAGCGCAAAATAGTGCCAAAACCACCGGGGCCGGGGTTTCCTCGTGATGATCCGTCGCTATAGAGTTCTACCTTCATTAAAGTCCTTATCTATCGTGGGATTTACGGGTGTTTTGGTTGAATGTTCTTTTGGTGAGGCACGTTTTATGGGATGTATTTACAGAGCTCATCTGCGGGACGTGTTTTATCTGCAGGACGTATTTGTTTTAGCGATTAAGTATGAGCATTTTCTGCAAGCTATTTGCAGGCATTTTCTATAAGCCTGCGTAATTCATCAAAGCCAGTTCCTTTTTCTGATGAACAAATAACAAAAGGGATACTTTCGGGTAAATTAAGCTGCTTGCGAATTGCCGCTTTCTGCTTGTTGGCTTCAGATTTACTTACCTTATCTGCTTTTGTGAGCGCGATAATAAAAGGTAGTTCGCAGGCGCGTAGAAATTCAACCATCTGTTCGTCGAGCTTGGTGGCAGGGTGGCGAATATCGATAAGAGAAACCACCAAAGCGTAATAGCGGTACTGATCAAAGTATCCATTGATCATTTCTGACCAGCGAGCTTTTTCGCTTTTGGCGACTTTTGCATATCCGTATCCCGGCAAGTCGACAAAATCAATTTCTTCAGTGGTGAAGAAATTGATCGTTGAAGTTTTACCTGGCATCGATGAAACTTTTGCGAGCTTTTTGCGATTAAAGAGGCGGTTGATAAGGGAAGACTTTCCTACGTTTGATCGTCCAACAAAGGAGACTTCAGGACGAACCGAAGCAGGAATTTGTGCGGAAGTGCCGTAAGCTCCTTTAAATTCAACCAAATTGTAATTCATGTACTATACCTCGCATAAATTGTGCGGCTTGCTCAACGAGATACTTTATCTTACCGAGCAAGAAGTTCGTTTGAGTTGGCATATCTGCACTGGAAGGTCAGCGCCAAGATACCATTTTAGTTCAAAAGCATTGCTGCATTTTATCTTGAGACTACGCCGAAATGGCGAGGTGCTCTGATGGGTAAACTGCGCTCAAGCTTTTCGATTTTTCCATAATATCGTTGATTAGAACTTTGTGAATCAACGATAAACCGAAGATAATAAAGACACACGGAATAGAGATGATAAAATTCACGGCCAATATGGTCGGTAAGGCAAATTCCGCCAATGGGGCGAACGCGATAATACGGCAAATTTGGTTGCCGTATAAAGCATACGAAACAAAGAGCAGGGAAGACGTATGGACGTTTTTGAACAAACGATAGCAAATATTACGGGGGGTGATTTTGTCGCAAAGATCATTGCGGCAATCATTATCTTTGTTGTGGTGGGTTGCATTTCTCATTTTGTAGTGAAATGGCTTCGCCATATCATGCGTCGTGATGATAATTCCATTCCTCAAAGTTCCATTTTTGTAAACATTGCAAGAGGCATTATTTGGGGAATTGGAATATGTCTGGTCCTTGATTCGTGCTTCAACGTAAACATGTCGGCACTTATTGCTGCTTTGGGTGTTGGAGGTATTGCGCTTTCGCTTGGTTTTCAGGATACGTTATCCAATTTGATCGGTGGCGTTCAGATTTCGTTTATGCGCATTGTGAAACCGGGTGACAACATTCAAGTTGGAAACAATAAGGGAGTAGTGCAAGATGTCACTTGGCGTCATGCCACTATTAAAAATCGAAACGGTGAAACGGTAATCATTCCGAATTCAGTAATTTCAAAAAATGCAGTTGTTCATCTGCCGCCACCCGAGCGTGTTTCGGTTCCTTTTTTGGCCTCATCGAGTGCCAATTTGGACTCAATGGCAGAACAGGTGGCAAGTATTGCTCGTACGACCGCATTGGAATATGCGGGTATCGTTGAAGAGCCTAACGTTATATTTACCGAAGTAACTGCGGAGGGAATTGTAGGCAAAGTACTTCTTGAAATTGATGATGCCGCGCAAGCAACCCCTGTTTCTGATGCAATTACGCGTGCGATCGCTCCTCTTGTTCGTGAATAATTGGGAGATAGCTAGTTTAATTCCAGTAAAATAAGATAAACCTTGTTATTTACTTGCTTGCAATAAAGGCGCGCTTCGCATGGGGCGCGCCTTTGTTATTATTGGGAAGGTCTATCGTTAAAGGCTGCGCATAGGTGTACTATGCAACGCCTCATTAGAATACGAAGGAACATCATGACGCAACATTTAACCGAAAAGGACGTACGCGATATTGCGACGTATGCTCGTATCGGGCTGACCGATGAAGAGGTCGGGGCGATGACTGAAGACCTCAATAGTATCATCGAAAGCCTGAAGCCTATTACTGAATACGATTTGGAGGGCGTTGAGCCTACCTTCCATCCAATCGGAAGCTTGTCTAACGTTATGCGCGAAGACGTTGAAGGTACGAGCTTCACTCAGGAAGAAGCTTTATCTAATGCGCCAAAACAACAGGATGGTAGCTTTCTTATTCCTGCGATCTTGGGTGGAGGCGATCAGTAATGACAAAAGCATTTTCTGAACTTTCTGTTGCTGAAATTCAGGCAGGTCTTTCGGCAAAGGAATTTAGTGCGCAAGAGATTGCTCAAGATTCACTTGCGCGTATTGCTGCTACTGATGGTGCAGTACATGCTTATCTGGAAACCACTGAAGCCTTAGCGCTTGAAGCTGCCAAGCGCATAGACGAAGCAGTCGCTGCAGGAGATGTTGCTCAAGCAGGCCCTCTCGCAGGCGTTCCGGTTGCTTTTAAAGACAACATGAATTTAAAGGGAACCCATACGACTTGCTCGTCCCATATGCTTGAAAACTATGTATCTCCGTATACGGCAACCTGTGTTTCCAAAATTATTGAAGCAGGCGGTATTCCGCTTGGCAAATTAAACATGGACGAATTCGCTTTTGGTTCTTCTACGGAAACTTCTGCGTTTGGACACACTTTCAACCCTTGGGATTTAGAGCGCGTTCCAGGTGGCTCTTCAGGCGGATCTGCTGCTGCGGTTGCTGCAGGTAGTGCAACTATTACTCTTGGTTCTGATACGGGCGGCTCTATTCGTCAACCGGGAAGTTTTTGCGGTGTTGTCGCAGTTAAGCCAACCTATGGAGTGGTTTCTCGATACGGTGTAGTGGCGTTTGGCTCATCGCTTGACCAAGTAGGTCCTTTTGCACGTAGCGTCCAAGACGCAGCGCTTGCCATGAATGCGCTTGCTGGCCATGACCCGCTAGACTGCACCAGCCAGCCTGTTACAACGGACTTTACTGCTAATCTTGCCGAGGGTGTAAGCGGTATGCGTATCGGCGTTGTGCCTGCCTTTATGGAAGCGGAAGGTCTTGAAGCGGAAGTTCGCATAAAAGTCGAAGAAGCAATTGAACATCTACGTCGCATGGGTGCAGAAATCGTCGAGGTTGAGCTTCCTAATGCTCAGGCGGCAATGAGTGCCTATTATGTTTTGGGTCCTTGTGAGGCGTTTTCCAATCTGGCACGTTTCGATTCTGTGCGTTATGGCTATAGCGATCCAGGTCACAAGGATTTAGGTTCGCAATATGAGGCTTCTCGTTCTGCTGGCTTTGGCATTGAAGCACGTAGGCGCATTATGTTGGGTAGTTATTTACTGTCTGCTGGTGTGTATGACAAGTACTATTATCCTGCACAACAGGTTCGCACGTTGATCACGCAAGACTACACTAAGGCATACGAAAAAGTCGATTGCATTATTGCTCCGGTAAGTCCGCGTACTGCTTTTAAATTTGGTGAAATAAGCGACCCCACCTCAATGTATCTATCTGACATGTTTACTATTTCTATCAATATTGCAGGAAATGGTGGCATGAATATGCCTGTCGGTTTAGGTGCTGATTCGGGCTTGCCAGTAGGTGTTCAGCTTATTAGTCCAGCATTTAAGGATGAAAACATGTTGCGGGTAGCTGCAGCGCTCGAAACAGTCTATGGCCCTGCACCTGTTGCTCCTGCTTTTGCTGATGGAAAAGCTCCTGTATCGATAACGGATGCTTGCGGAAAGGCTGGTGAATAAGCATGAAAAAGCTTGAAGAGGTACTTCAAGATTGGGAAGCGGTTATCGGCCTGGAGATCCATTGCGAATTAACCAAGCTAGAGACCAAAATGTTTTGTGGTTGCAAGCTTGAATTTGGTGCTGAGCCCAATACTCACACTTGTCCAGTGTGCCTTGGTTTGCCAGGAGCTTTGCCTGTGCCAAATAAAGCCGCAATTGAATCGATTGTGTTGGCAGGTTTAGCAACCAACTGCGATATCGAAAAGCATTCCATGTTCTATCGCAAGAATTATATGTATCCCGATATGGCAAAGAATTTCCAGACTACGCAAGGTCCCGTTGCCTTTTGTATGCGTGGTCACTTAGATCTGGAAGTCGATGGTGCGGGCGCAAAAGAACGCATAGATATTGATGATTTACAGGTGGGTGAAACGCGCGGTAATATCACCAAGACAGAGGATGGCTACATTGCTCACGTGGGTATCGAGAGAATCCACATGGAAGAAGATGCGGGCAAGATGATCCATATTGGTGGTGGCGAAGGCCGTATTGCGGGGGCTACCCATTCTCTTGTTGATTACAATCGCGCGGGAACGCCGCTTACTGAGTTGGTAACTTTACCTGATTTGCGCACCCCAGAAGAAGCGCGTCTCTTTATGCAAAAGCTCCGTCAAATCTATCTGGCGATCGGCATTTCTGATTGCTCGATGGAAGAAGGTTCCATGCGTTGTGACGGTAACGTGTCGCTGCGTCGTCGCGGTACCAAAGAGTTCGGCACTAAGACCGAGCTCAAAAACATGAACTCCTTCAAGAATCTGCATGATGGCCTTGCTTACGAAATTTGTCGTCAGGCTGAAGTGTTGGAAGAAGGCGGCATCATTTACCAGGAAACACGTCATTGGGATCCTTCCAAGAAGCGCACCATTGTAATGCGCGTTAAAGAGACCGCTGACGACTATCGCTTGTTCCCAGAGCCCGATTTGGCGCCGTATGACTTAACTGATGAGTTCATCGAGAGTGTCCGTGCGAAGCTTCCTGAGCTTCCCGACGAAAAAGCGAAGCGCTTTGAAAACGATTTCGGCTTGTCTGCCTACGATGCCCGTCACTTAATTGAGCATCGCAGTACTTCGAATTTCTTTGAAGCATGCATGGAACAAGCGGGCAAGGAAACTGCTGCTCTCGCTAAACCTTTGGCTAATCTGATTATTAATGATGTGGCCGCCTATGCGAATGCGAACAACATTTCCGATATGGCAGAGACCTCACTTTCTCCTGCGCGTGCAGTTGAATTGATGAAGCTTTTAGCAGATGAGACTATCTCATCAAAGCAAGCAAAAGAAGTCTTTAGTGCGATTTTGGAAGAGGATAAAGATCCTTCAGCAATTGTTGAAGAACGCGGTATGAAACAGGTGTCCGACACGGGCGCGATTGAGGCTGTTGTCGATGGGGTGCTAGCAGCTTTCCCTGATAAGGTCGAGCAATATCAAGGTGGCAAGAAGGGCTTGTTAGGTTTTTTTGTTGGCCAATGCATGAAAGAGATGAAGGGCCAGGGTAACCCGAAGGTTATAAATCAGCTGCTTACTCAAAAGTTGGGAGATTAGTGGGTATCTTTAAGCTGAGAGATTGCTAGAGTTAAACTTGGAAGTTCATCGCGGCACAAGGTAGCCGCCGCAGTGTCTTTAAACTGAGAGGTTGCCAGAATTAAACTTAGGTTTTAGTGCTGTTGCCACTGTAATCAGCCCGTCTATGAACTTACAATGAGGTGATATGTACGGGAATTTAGAAGCTTGCACTCGATAGAGATTTGCAAGATAAGCACAAGCTCGCTATTCAATGCTTATAGAGTGCTTGGTAATACTTGTGTTATTGACTTAGTAAACAGGGAGTCGCGTTGTTGCGCGGCTCCTTTTCTTTATTCTGGCGGATTGGTTTTTTCAGAGTTTCACTAATTTAGGCGTATCATAATGCCCGTTACTAAAAAACGGCTCAAGCCATAACGATGGCCTAGAAAGGGCGGACCATAGTGGCTTCTGAAGGAAATATAAGCGTATCGAGTGTCGGGGACACTGCCGGCGTTGCGGGTGCAGTCGATGCTAAGAGTGGATCTAATACTCTTGAAGGACGTGAAGGTTTTTCGAACCGATTGGGCTTTCTGCTTATTAGCGCGGGCTGCGCAATTGGTTTAGGCAATATTTGGCGTTTTCCTTATATCACAGGCGAATACGGTGGAGCTGCATTCGTGCTGCTTATCGTGTTGTTTTTACTGGTACTCGGTTTGCCAGTGCTGGTTATGGAATTTGCGGTTGGTCGCGCAAGCTACCGCTCTACAGCTCGCAGTTTTGATGCACTGGAACCAAGGGGAACCAAATGGCATCGTTTTAAATGGGTCACTATCGTAGGTAATTATCTTCTGATGATGTTTTATACCTCGGTTTGTGGCTGGATGGTTGCGTATCTATTTAAGATGGCAACGGGTACTTTTGATGGTACTGAAGATGTTGCAGTGGTCTTTTCGTCTATGACGGGCAATCCTCTTGAGATGACTGGATGGATGTTATTGGTGACCGTTATGGGCTTTGCAATTTGCGCGATGGGTGTACAAAAAGGTGTAGAGCGCATTACGAAGTATATGATGGCGGCGCTCTTCATTTTTCTTGCAGTACTCTGCGTCCGATCCTGTCTACTTGAAGGCGGTGAAGAAGGGCTGGCATTTTATCTTCTGCCTAATTTTGACAATTTATTCAACAATCCATCAGCCAGTTTCCCTGAAATTGTGTATGCCGCAATGAGCCAAGCGGTGTTTATGCTGTCGATCGGTATTGGTTCGATGTCGATTTTTGGTAGTTATATGACACGCGATAGGCGTTTAATGGGCGAAGCGGTTCGCATTGCAGGTTTAGATACGCTGGTTGCAATTATGGCGGGTTTGATTATTTTCCCTGCTTGTTTTGCTTATGGTATCAATCCTGATTCTGGTCCAAATTTGGTTTTCCTTACGTTGCCTCATGTATTTGAGCAGATGCCTCTCGGCCAATTGTGGGGCACCCTGTTCTTCTTGTGTTTAGCATTTGCGGCGCTTTCGACTGTAATTGCGGTATTTGAAAACATTGTTCGTTTTTCGATGGACCAGTGGAACATGACACGCAAGCGCTCTATCGCCATCAATGCGCCTTTGTTGGCACTGTTTTCGATGCCGTGCGTTTTGGGATTTTCTATCTGGTCAGGAGTGCAAATTCCTGGAATTGGCGATATTCAATCCATTGAGGATTTTTTGGTCTCCAATAACTTCTTAGTGCTGGGCTCTTTGGTGTTCGTACTGTTTTGTACTAGGAAGGCAGGTTGGGGCTGGAAAGGCTTCATTGAGGAAGCTGACCGAGGCGTTGGTATGCGTTACCCCAAATTACTCTATGGGTGGACCAAGTATGGGGTACCGTTGCTTATCATCGTGGTCTTTGTGGTTGGCTGGGCGCCAAAGATTATGTATTGGCTGGGCATGTGACATTCGCTAGGTGGTATCTGCCGAGCTCGATATGGCATTTGTTGGGTGGTGTCGGTACGGGCTTGGAATGTAGCATTTGTTAGGCAGTATCGGCATATAAAGTTGCCAGATGCTGTTTAACTTGCAGCGTTGCCAAGTGGTGCCAAGCGTTGTCAAGCAGCGCATTCTGAAAGCTGCAAAATACGGTGGTTTGCAGATAGTCGCGATTGTTGCTTTCGGGTGATTGCGATTATCACTCACGGATACTTAAGATCGCGCATGTCCTGAAAACAGATTAAGCTTTGCTGTTGAACCCTTTTTGGTAAGTGAAGAAATATCGAAAAGGGCGAAATAGCAAAAGGAAGAGATAGCAAGAAGGAATAAACGTGGCAGAAACCAAAAAAATAACCGACGATAGTCGTGAAAAGTTTTCGAGTCGCTTAGGCTTTATCTTAATTAGTGCTGGATGCGCTATTGGCTTAGGCAATGTTTGGCGTTTTCCTTATATTACGGGCGAATATGGTGGAGCGGCGTTTGTGCTTCTTATTCTTTTCTTTCTAGTGGTTCTGGGGCTGCCAATTATGGTTATGGAATTTGCCATGGGCCGTGCGAGCTATCGCTCTATTGCTCGTAGCTTTGACGCGCTTGAACCTCGTGGGTCAAAATGGCATCGCTTTAAGTGGTTAGGCCTTGTTGGTTGCTACTTGCTTATGATGTTTTATACTGTGGTTTGCGGTTGGACGCTGGCATATTTCTTGAAAACGGCAACTGGCGAGCTGGGCCCTACGGCAGATATCGCAGGTGTTTTTAATGGCTTACTTGCTAATCCTTTTGAGATGACGGGCTGGATGTTGCTGGTCATGGCTATTGGATTTGGGGTGTGCGCTCTAGGGGTTCAAAAAGGTATTGAGCGAATTACAAAAGGCATGATGGCAGCGCTCTTCGTCATCATGGGAATCCTTTGTGTGCATTCGTTGTTGCTCGAAGGCGGGCAAGCAGGTCTCGAATTCTACTTGTTGCCTAATTTGGATAATCTTTTTAATAATCCCAATGCCACATTTCCGCAGATTGTCTTTGCTGCTATGAGTCAGGCACTTTTCATGCTTTCAATTGGCGTAGGATCCATGTCCATTTTTGGCAGCTATCTAGGACGAGAGAAGAAGCTTACGGGCGAAGCCGCAAATATTGCCTTACTAGATACGCTGGTTGCAATTATGGCAGGCTTGATTATTTTTCCTGCTTGTTTTGCTTATGGAGTAAGCCCTGATTCGGGTCCTGGCCTAGTATTTTTGACGCTTCCTCATGTTTTTGCGCAAATGCCTTTTGGACAGTTATGGGGAGCATTGTTCTTCTTGTTTGTTGCGGCAGCAGCCTTATCTTCGGTCATCGCCGTGTTTGAGGCGATTCTTCGTTTTTCGATGGACCAGTGGAACATGACCCGAAAGAAAGCTGTATTTATTAATGCGCCAATACTTACGTTGCTTTCGATGCCTTGTATTTTGGGCTATAACCTGTGGTCAGGTTTTTCCGTGCCTGGCATTGGCGATGTTCAGACGCTTGAAGACTTTATCTTATCTAACAATATTTTGGTAATTGGATGCATTGTCTTTATCTTGTTCTGCACTACCAAGCGTGGTTGGGGATGGGATAATTTTATCTCTGAGGCGAATAGCGGTTCTGGTATCAACTTCCCTGTATGGGCGCGCCTTTGGGTGAAGTACGGCATTCCTGTTTTAATGCTTATTGTCTTTATTGGTGGTTGGATTCCCACTCTGCAGGTGTGGCTTGGTCTTGGCTGATAATATGCATGGCTTATCCTACGCCGAAGGTATTCCGACAAAAGCAATCTGGTAGTAGAACAGAAGTATTCAACTGAAAAGCATCTGGGGATAAGAGGTTTTGTCAAAAGCACCCGACGGTATAACAGGAATATATCGCCGAAAACCATCTGGTGGTAAGACGGGAGTATCCAGCGGTAAGACGGAAATGTTTTAACAAAGCATCCGCCGACAAGACGAAAGTATTTTGGCAAAGCATCTGACAGTAGGATGAAATTATTTTACGAAAGGCATCTTGCGGAAAGCTGCTATTTCGGATTGAAGGAATCTAACGGTAAAACGTTTTGTTGAACTACGCTAAGTTAATCTTTGTTCGCCAAGTCTATCCAGGAAATCCTAATTTTGCACGAAGATGCTGCCTTCTTTGGTTGAAATCTTTCCGATTAATTCTGATTCTATGACTAAGATATCGGGCGATAACACCAACAAGTTTCTCGAATTCGGATGGGTTGTAGATTTGTTGCTTGGTGACAGAAAGAACATGTATTTTTTTGGATTCTATTTTCATGCGTCTTGTTGAGTCTAAAACGACTTTTTCACTGCTGGCATGGTATTGATGACTGTCATATTCAAGAGCTAGTTTTACAGTAGGCCAATACAGATCGCATCGAAATCTTTCGGGGTGCCTTGCGCCAGAAAAAGAGTGAGTAACTTGAGCATTGAGGTCAGGTTGCGGAATTCCATACCCACCCATAGAGGTAGGCAAACTCAAAAGTAAAGCTATTTTTGTTTCCATTGGCGATGCGGAATTTTCCAAAATATATGTAAGGGCTTTTCGCGCTTTTATCGACCCTCGAATTCCGTCTGCTCTATTTAGGTACGCATGTAAAAAGGCAAGTTTGGTTCGCGGCCTTCTGTTTAGTATTTCTCCTGAAATGGGATCTATCGAATACGTTCCACACAGCTCGCAACCGATATATATCAAACTGATAGGATCTGTAGTTAAGGCTAATTGCAGGAAACATGCCTCAGGGGAACTTACAGCTACGTGAGCACTGTGCCTAAAAAACGAATAGGGTGGGATAGAGTTGCTAATTGAATGGCAGCAGATATTCTTTAGATTTCGCTTGTCGTTTTCGTGGGCAACTACTATATGAAAAGGGGTTTTGTAGGGTTCTAATTCTGCTTGAGCAAAACGAATCAGGTCTGAAGTGGGGGCTGAAAAGGTAACATTTGTATTTTGCGCATTTGAAGTCTAGAGGGAACATCGTTCCAGCACCAGTAATCGAGCGCAGATTTATGTCCAAGATAAAGTTTCATATTTTTATGCTAGCGAATGGATTTACTATAAAAGAGAAAAATTCCTACCATGATTCACACATCTACTGGGTTCATCATGGCAAATAACAAGCAAATACCGCTTTGGGTCAATAACAAATAATGTCGCTAAAGCAAAAGATGCCATTGTGAGCAGTTTTTTGGCAAGTTCGGTGCTTATCGGGTTTCTATGTTTGAAATTTTGAAGACGGATCGATAGAGATCTGACCCTTTATGCGCTAAATTTGCCTATAAGCATTCGTATTATGAGTAAAAAACTAGCTTTATTCCGATATTGAATAAGTAGAAAAATGCTATCGACCCTATAAGCTAAGATTTTGCCAAAATAGGATTTACAGCTGAAAAAAGTACCTCAATTCCTTGAGGTACTTTTCTAGGTTGCATTTATGCACCCGCATTTGCACACTCGCAACGGTGCATTTACGCATTTATATTGCTCAATCACAACGGCGTAGTTACCTATTCGTGCATTTGTATGTATACATATTACATCGCGTATTTATTTGATACATCGAGTGTTTACGTATTTGATAAATCGAGTATTTACGAATTTGCGCCGAGGTTTTTATTAAATGAGTTAGCGTTTTATTATGCGGTTCGTCAATCTGACGGTCAGTTTAACTAGCAATTACTGCATTTAAACAGTGGTTACTTCACGACTAAGACAGGAATGTCAACCGAGCGCAAAATGCCGTAGCTAACCGAGCCGATGGCTCCTCGAATTGCACCGAGCCCGCGTGAACCCATTACAATCAGGTCGCAGTCGTAATGCTTGGCGGCATCAATAATAGTCTCGATAGTGTAAATGCCAAACACCACTTCAGCGGTGAGCTCTCCTTCGAAACCTTCAACAATTGAAACTATTTCGTCTTGAAGCTTATGGTCGCTTTCTTCATTGCGCTCTTCTACTACATGAGCGAAATCTTCCTGGGAAGTAAGGGAGACACCCATACCAAAGCCCGTCTGATTAATGCTGCTGTAAACTAAATCTTGTGGAGGAGCAGCAACCTCTACTACATGGATCGCAACGCCTTCAACACCTTCAGAAAGCCCAATAGCCTCCTTTAATGCGTTTTTAGCATGTTCGGAATTATCGTACGGCACGAGAATGTTTTTGAAACTCATCGTGAATCGCCCCCTCAGATTCCCTACCTATACTGCCATTATACTCGTCTGGACTCTTGAGCGAGAGAAATCTCTTGGTATAGAAAGAGAAGCGTGCCCCTGGAACGAGCCCGAGAACTTACTTTGGAGAGTACCGATTTTAGAGGGCACCGATCTTGCGCAGTAAATCCTCATTAGGATGGAATACAAGTCCCTCGGCATACATACGTGTTGCTTCGGTCAAATTTCCTTCAGAAAGGCTTTCAATGATATTTACTACTTCTTCTTGGGTGAGTTCGCGTTTAATTTTGCCAGGCACTCCAACAACCATGTGGTAATCAGGTACCACCATGCCTTCAGGAACAATACAACCTGCGCCAACTACACAGTTGTTTCCAATTTTTGCTCCATTAAGTACTACGGCGTTCATTCCAATCAGGGAGTTATCGCCAATTTCGCAAGCATGAATAACGCAACCATGACCAAGGGTGGTATGTTCACCAATGATAATAGGTTGGCCTTCCGATTCATGTAGGACACAATTCTCTTGCACATTTGTCTCGGCACCGATTTCGATGTAGTCACAGTCACCACGCAAGCAGGCGCCATGCATTACTACCGCATGATATCCAATACGCACATCTCCTACGATCCAGCACGTATCTGAAATGTAAGCTTCAGGGTGGATGGAAGTGCTTCCGCGATATTTGATGGTGGGTGCGGTTTTCTCGATGTGCTCACGATATCCTTCGGGAATAGTGTAGGTGGTCTTTCTCTCGAACATAATTTCCCCCTTGTTTACTTTATTCTCATAATACCTGATACTGACCGGCGAAATTGAAGCGCATACAGACAAACTTCACCTGTTTCGATAGCTGAAACAGATTAAGAGTATTCTATGAAGACCGAAAACAGTAACAAAAATGTAATGCACTTTATCACTCTACTGTGCTAAAGTATCGATGCGCTTGGACTTGCCTTTGTGCTTGCACTTACACGTGTTTTCGCATTGCGCGGTTAAATCGCAAAGATGCACCTGCACCTGCGCACGCACCTGCACATGCGTATACACACGCGCATACCCATACACTAGCGCATGCGTTTGCATCTGCCTTTGCGATTGTGTCTGCCTGCACTTGCATCGCCTTTGTGCTGTGAGGTTCAAGTGCATAAGTTGTTTTGGAGCATCATGAGGAGAAAGAAGAACTCTATGAATTACGTTACTCCAGTCGGTTTTCGCGATGTGGTGAGCGAAGAAGCCCTGGTTCGCGAAGAGCTTACTTCTCGAGTAAAGGCGTGTTTCGCTGCAAAGGGTTATCTACCAGTAGAAACCCCCACTCTCGAAGTTTTAGACGTAATGGAGGCTGGCGGTCACGTTCCTGAAGCGCCTTTCAAGTTCTTTGATTCTCATGGTGATTTGCTTGCTATGCGTCCTGATGTGACCATGCAAGTGGCCCGTATGTGCGCATCGAGAAGTGAAGCGTCAGGAGGTATCGAGAAACCTCTTCGTTTGCGCTACACTCAGCGCGTTTTCCGCGAAAAAACGATCGAAGCAGCTGCGCGCGAACTTACGCAGTGCGGTGCAGAATGTCTAGGAGTCCCTGGAAGGGAAGCGGACCTCGAATTGGTGAGCATGTTTGCTTCTGCGCTGGAAGAGTGCGGACTGACGCAATTTACGATTGCGCTTGGATCTGCTGGGGTGCTTCGCGATCTGCTAAGTGAAAGCTGCGCAAGTGAGCAGTGGCAATCAGCTGTCTTGCAGGCGTATCACACTTCAAATTTTGTATATCTTGGAGAGCTGGTTGAAGCTGCCGAACGAGCATCGGCTGCCAAGCGGGTATCAGCTGCCGAACGAGTATCGACAGGCGCTAGTGGCAGCACGGTGGTTGAGTCCTCGACCGACAGCACGGCGACCAATCCTTCGGCCATTGATGGTGGCACGGCGACCAATTCTCCAATCGGCGCCGCAGCGACCGAGCTCTCGGCCAGCGATAAAAACGACAATTCGACTCCCTCAAATTCTTCTACCTCTGATACGAATTCTTACAAACTTGCCGATCCAGCACTTACTAATCCAGGGGAAGTTCGTCTCGAAGTGGCGCAGGCGATTTTTGCTCTTTCTCGCCTGAGGGGTGGAAAACAGGCGCTTGTAGAGGTGCGTGGTCTATTGGAGCCATTCGGCTGCGAAGAGTCAATTACTGAACTAGAAGCGGTATATGATGCTTTGGTCGAACAAGGGCTCGGCGATAAGCTTCTGATCGATTTTTCGGTTATGAGCTCGTTTGATTACTACACGGGTCTCGTTTTTGAAGCGTACGCGCCAGGCTTAGGGTCTCCTTTAGGAGGTGGCGGACGCTACGACAACTTATTAGCATCGTATGGCGCAAAGAAAATACCCGCAGCAGGATTTGCCTTTTATCTTGAACAGGTGATGGCAGCAAGACAAGAAGCTGCAACTCGAGAAACAACCAACAATCCCCGTCCTTTACGCATTGCTGTTCCAAAGGGTTCCCTCAAAGAAGGTTCAGTTGAAGTGCTTAAAAACGCAGGGCTTGATGTGGAAGGACTTCTGGACTCAGGGCGCACCCTGATGCTGCGCAACGATGAAGTTGAATACCTCATCGTTCGTCCAACTGATGCCCCTATTTTTGTTTCGCTTGGTGCTGCCGATTGCGGAATTTGTGGTGAAGATTCACTTTTGGAAGCATCTCCCGATGTCGTAGAGTTGGTAGACCTTAAATTTGGAGGATGCCGATTTGTTGTGGCTGAATCTAAGGGAACGACAGAGGCTGTCGAGGAACGTTATCGTAAACTGGGGTCTATCAGGGTTGCTACAAAATATCCCAACATTACCCGTTCGTATTATGCCAAGATTGGAATGCCTGTCGAAATCGTAAAACTTCATGGCAATATTGAATTAGCCCCAATTACGGGGATGGCGGAGCGCATCGTGGATATTACGGCAACAGGAACCACGTTGCGTGAAAATAATCTGGTAGTGGTTGACGATGTGCTCGCTTCAACGGCGCGTTTTTTTGCCAACCCCTCGTCTTTTAGAACAAATCCACGTGTCGGCCAGCTTGCTGATACGTTATATAAGCAAGCGAAGGAGAATTAACTTATGAGAAGAATTGAATTGGGCTCTGGTGAGATTTTTGAAGAAAAAATGCTTAATCGCACCGGCGCTTTCAATGCAGAGGCGCTTATCGCTGCCACCAATATTGTAGAAGAGGTACGTAATCGCGGCGATGTTGCGTTGCGTGAATATACGGCTAAATTTGATGGAGTTGAACTCGAGACATTTCGCGTACCTCAAAGTGCAATTGATGAGGCGCTTACGCGCGTTGATCCTACAGTGGCAGCTGCCATCAGGCAAGCGGCTGAACAGATTAGAGATTTCCACGAACGCCAAAAGCAGCAAGGGTGGTTTACGCTGCGCGAAGACGGTGCTTTGGTAGGAGCAAAGGTCCAGCCTCTCGATTCAGTAGGTATTTATGTGCCAGGGGGACGTGCGCTTTATCCCTCTTCGGTTCTTATGAATGCTATCCCCGCATCAGTTGCAGGAGTTCGCCGCATTGTGTGTGTGACGCCCCCCACGAAAGATGGATCTCTCGATCCCGCCATTTTGGAGGCATGTCGAGTTTCGGGAGTTACTGAAATTTATTCGGTTGGGGGTGCTCAGGCAATTGCTGCCTTGGCTTACGGCACTGAATCCATTCAAAAGGTAGATAAAATTACTGGTCCTGGTAATGCTTTTGTTGCGGCGGCAAAAAAGGTTGTGTCGGGTGATGTGGGTATCGACATGATCGCTGGGCCCTCTGAGGTCTGCGTTGTTGCTGACGAGACCGCTCTTCCTGAGTTGGTTGCAATTGATCTCATGGCGCAGGCAGAGCATGATCCTCTTGCAAGCTGCTATTTAGTTACGTTTTCTGCTGAATATGCCGATCAGGTTGAAGCAGCGATTGAGTTGCATATGCAGGGCTCTACTCGTGCAGAAATCACCTCAGCATCGCTTACCAACAAGGGTCTCATTATCATTTGTCCCGATATGAATACTGCGCTTGAGGTGGTCAACGTTATTGCTCCAGAACATTTAGAGCTTCACGTACCTGATGCTATGGAGCTTTTGGGAGCGATTCGTCATGCGGGTGCTATTTTCTGTGGGGAGTGGACACCCGAAGCTGCAGGAGATTATGTGGCTGGGCCAAATCACACGCTACCAACGGGCGGTACTGCTCGTTTCTCAAGCCCGCTTTCGGTTGACGAATTCATCAAAAAGTCCAGCGTTTTACAGTATTCACCTGCAGCGCTGGTACGTGACTCTCAAGCTATTATTGCGTTGGCCGATCATGAAGGTCTTTGGTCTCATGCGCAAAGCGTGCGCTTGCGATGCAAACTGGTAGAACAGGCTTTTGAGCAAGTGGCGGCAGAAGCCGAACAGGTAGAGGCTAAGCAAGCGGAAGTTGAGCAGGCAGAGGCCGAGCGGGCAAAAACATCGCAAGCTCAGCAAGGAGATGCCGCCCAAGCAAAAGGCACCGAGGAGAGAAACTAATATGAAAACAGTCCGTTCTTCTCAGCCAGCATTGGAGGGGTTAATTCCTTATGACCCCAAATACCTACCTGCTAAACAGTTGATGAGCGCCAATGAAAATCCCAACAATGTTCCTGAAGAAATTCAGATCGAAATCAGAAAAGCACTGAAGAATTTCCCCTTCAATCGCTACCCTGATCCTTTGGCAAACGAATTGCGTGATTTGATCGCGCAAGCTAACGGCCTTTCTCGAGACAACGTTCTCGTGGGTAACGGCGGCGATGAATTGCTCTTTAACTTTGCGCTTGCCTGGGGTGGACCGGGAAGAACCTTTTTGAATGTACCGCCAACTTTTTCAGTGTATGAGGCTAATGCTCGGCTAGTTGGCTCAAAGGTGGTCAATATCCCTCGAAAAGAAAATTTCGATATCGACGAAGAGGCGGTCTTGGCTCGAGTTGCAAAGGGCGATATCGATTTTGTAATGATCACTAGCCCAAACAACCCTACGGGTAAATTGGCGCGCGGATCCTTTGTGAGTGATCTTCTTAATGCAAGCGATGCACTTGTTATGGTTGATGAGGCTTACTTTGAGTTTTCGCGTACCACTATGCGTCCTCTTTTAGAAGAACATGAAAACTTAGTCATTTTAAGAACTTTTTCGAAGGCATTTAGTCTTGCGGGGGTTCGTTTAGGTTATCTTTTAGCCAATCAGTCGGTCATCAGAGAATTCATTAAGGTAAGACAACCGTATTCCGTGGATGCGATTTCGCAGGCAATTGGGTGTGCGGTATTTCGTAATCGTGCAAAATTTGAGCCAGGCATCGACCAGATTATCGAGCAGCGTGAGATTTTGATAGAGCACTTACGGGGTCTTAATGGCATTGAAGTCTTCGATTCTGATTCCAATTACGTACTGATTCGCCTTGCTCATGCTGGAGAAGTTTGGCAGCAGCTGTATGAACGAGGCATCCTGGTTCGTGATTTCTCGAGCGCACCTCTTCTGGAAAACTGCTTGCGAATTTCGGTAGGTTTACCTGAAGAAAACGATGCGCTGATCACGGCGTTGCACAGCATAGTTGCAGCGCTCAAAGCTGAATAAAGGTCTCTCGTAAAGGAGCTTTTCATGGCAGAAACAAAACGTGTGGCAGAATTAACGCGTACGACAAAAGAAACCGATATCGCGCTTTCCCTAAACATCGATGGTACGGGGGTTTCTTCTATCGATACGGGAGTACCTTTCTTTGACCATATGCTGGAAGCATTTGGGAGGCATGGCTTATTCGATCTTACGATTAAGGCCAAAGGAGATCTTGAGGTAGATGCTCACCATACCGTGGAAGATGTGGGTATCGTTTTAGGTCAGGCCTTTGCGCAAGCGATGGGCGAAAAACGCGGTATTGCGCGTTTTGGCTCGCAGATGCTGCCTATGGATGAAACATTAGTTTTGGCAGCTCTTGATATTTCAGGTCGTGGTCAGCTTCATTGGGATGTAGAAGTTCCTCTTTGTTTGCTCGGCTCGTTTGATTCTTCTCTTGCAAAAGAATTTTTCATTGCGTTTGCGACAAATGCTGGGGTGACGTTGCATGTTCGTATGTTAACGGGAGAAAACGCCCACCATATAGTCGAAGCTTGCTTTAAGGCGGTAGGGCGTGCGATGCGTGCTGCTTTAGAACTTGATGCACGTGTGGGAAGCGAACTTCCTTCTACTAAAGGATTGCTGTAATGATTGCGGTTGTAGATTACTGTAAGGGAAATTTGCGTAGTGTAGAGCGCGGCCTTATTAACGCGGGCGGAGATGCGCGTATTACCGATGATCCAAACGTGATTGCACAGGCAAAAGCGATAGTGCTTCCTGGAGTGGGTGCGTTCGCTGATGCATCGGCAACCATGCTTAAAACAGGGCAAATGCAAGCAATTCGTGATGCAATTGCGCAGGGCAAGCCCTTTTTGGGAATCTGTCTCGGGGAGCATCTGTTATTTGAGGAAGGCACTGAAGGTGCTGAGTATGCCGAAGGCCTTGCAGTTCTTCCTGGCGTTGTTGATCGGATTCCTGAACTTGATGGGCAGGGTAGGCGTTATAAAGTTCCGCATGTCGGATGGAATTCAATTGAGTTTGACGAGGGTTGCTCCTGTCCTTTGTTAACGGGTGTAACACCAGGAGAATATTTCTATTTCACTCATAGCTATGTTGCGCCTGATACTCAAGCGACGGTTGCGACAACCACTCATTCAATAACCTTTCCCTGTGTTGTGCAAAAAGGTGCGTTAGTTTTTGGTGTGCAATTTCATCCCGAGAAATCTTCCGATGCGGGTGCACGTGTTTTGAGTAATTTTGTAAAACTGGTGGATCGTGAAGGCTAGCGGGCGCCGCACGATCAGATAGGGTCGTGAAGGCTAACGAGCGATACGCGATCAGATAAAAGGAGAAAAGATAATGGATCTGCTTCCTGCGATTGATATTCTTGACGGAAAAGCAGTTCGTCTTGCCAAAGGCGACTATAACGCGGTGACGGTCTACAACGATAGTCCTGTCGCGCAAGCAGCTTTGTTTAAAGAGCAGGGGGCGCGCTGGATCCATGTGGTAGACCTCAATGGTGCGCGAAGTGGTGTTCCAGAGAATATTGCACTCATTGAACAAATTATTCGCGAAACAGGACTCAAAATTGAAGTGGGTGGCGGAATTCGCAGCCTGGAAACTATTGAACGTCTTGCAAAAGCGGGTGTCTCTCGTGTGGTGTTAGGAACAACTTTGGTAACCGATCAAGAGTTCGCTAAACAAGCTCTTGCTTCCTTTCCTGATTTACTCACTGCGGGAATTGATGCAAAAAACGGTGAAGTTGCCGTTGCTGGTTGGCGCGAAGGAGCGGGAGTGCCCGCAGAAGAATTAATTGCCGAAGTGGGAAAGCTTGGCTTTAAGCATCTGGTTTATACCGATATCTCCCGTGATGGTATGAGAACGGGAATAGATGCAGATCGCTATGTTGAAGTAGCTCGAGTATTTGGTCATCCCGTTATCGCTTCGGGTGGCGTGGCAAACATAGAAGACATTGAGAATTTAGCTGCGGTTTCTGATTCGATCGAGGGTGTTATAGCGGGTCGAGCGGTATACGAAGGTAGCCTTGATGTGGTGGAGGCAGTTAAGCGTTGTGCCGCGGTTTCATGAACTAAATGAATTGCGATGCCAGACGAATTGCGGCGTCAGATGATACAACGCCAGACGATTGCGATGCCAGATGAATTGCGGCGTCACCAAAGAAACGTTTAATGAAAGGATCAGATCTGCGCATGCTTACAAAACGAGTAATTCCCTGTATGGACGTAAAAGATGGCAGGGTTGTTAAAGGAGTAAATTTTGTAAACCTGCGTGATGCAGGAGATCCGATAGAGCTTGCCCAGCGGTATGACGAGCAACGTGCTGATGAGGTGGTATTTCTTGATATTACCGCAACGCATGAGGGACGAGCCACCACGGTAGAGATGGCAAGTCGAGCAAGCGAGGAACTCCACCTTCCTTATTGCGTCGGTGGTGGTTTTCGTAGCGTGGCTGATATACGCACTATGATTGCAGCAGGTGCTGATAAAGTTTCGGTCAATTCTGCTGCCTTGGCTGATCCTACTCTTATTACGCAGGCTGCTGCTGCTTTTGGCACCCAGGCAATTCTTTGCGCCATTGATGCAAAGCAGGTTCCAGGAAATCCCAATAAATGGGAAGTGTATGTTCATGGTGGACGAAAAAACACGGGGGTCGATGCGGTCGAGTGGGCTAAGGAAGCCGCAAAACGTGGCGCAGGTGAAATCCTTCTGACCAGCATGGATAGAGATGGCAGTAAAGATGGTTTCGACATTCCTCTCACGCGAGCGGTTGCACGTGCGGTCAATATTCCCGTTATTGCTTCGGGTGGAGTTGGTAAATTAGAGCACTTCGCCGAGGGAATACTTGATGGTGAAGCTGATGCAGTTTTGGCGGCAAGTGTCTTTCATTTTGGCGAATTAACCATCAAGGAAGTGAAAGAATATATGCGCTCGCAGGGGATTCCTGTTCGTCTTTAGCTGGGCGCTTAAAGGTAAACGTGCGAGGAGAAAAGTAATGCAAGCATCCAATCTTTCCTACAATGCCGATGGTCTTATTCCCTGTATTGTGCAAGATGCTGATACGCGGGAAGTTTTAATGATGGCATGGATGAACGAAGAATCAGTTCGTCGAACTCTTGACGAGGGCACCACTTGGTTTTGGTCGCGAAGCCGTCAAAAGTTTTGGCACAAGGGGGAAGAATCGGGTAACACCCAAGAACTCGTAGAGCTTCGTTATGACTGCGATGAAGACACCTTGCTTGCTTTGGTCCATCCAGCAGGTCCCGCTTGTCATACGGGAAATACGACATGTTTTTATCGGGCGTTTTAGCTGTGTCCAAAAAGTAAAAAGCCTCTAGTTGCTACCATAACGGAGATACGAAAGGCGGCGTGGAGAGGTTTGGTATGTTTGGGTTCGTTCTTCCTAATCTGGATAGTTTAGATGAGGAGGAAAAACAGCGTTATCGAGCGGTGTATTGTGGCGTTTGTCGCTCAATCAAAGATCGGTATGGTCAGCTTTCACGATTAACCGTTTCGTTTGATATGACTTTCTTGGCTCTTGTTTTAGGTTCGTTGTATGAGTCTTCCGAGTCCCTAGGATCAAAACGTTGCCCCATTCATCCCACAAAGCCGCAGGCGTTTGCACAAAGCGAGTTTACCGATTATGCGGCGGACTTGAGCGTGGCGTTTGCGTACCACAAATTGCTTGATGATTGGCGTGATGATCGTACGATAAAGTCGCGAGCTGCAGCCACCTTGTTGGGAAATGCTTATCGGCGAGCAAACAAGCGCATTCCGCAAACTTGCGCAGCGATTGAACGAGCACTTTCGGAAATCCAGGAAATGGAAGACTTGATTTCGGCTAATCAAGAAGAGCAAGAAAATCCCCTTAAAAAGGATTCAGGAAATGCGGGAGAGGTGAACCGTTTTCTTCCCCCTGATGCACCAGCTAACCGATTTGGTTTACTTTTAGGGGATGTATTTGCCTGCAAAGATGACTTTTGGGTAACGGATCTTCGCCGATTCGGTGCACGTTTAGGAAAGTTTGTGTATGTCATGGATGCAGCGATGGACTTGGAGGAAGATTTACGAACAGGTTCATATAATCCTTTTAGATACATGGATCACGATTCGCAAGCGCTTCGCGATAATTTAGAATATCTTGCGGCTGGCATGACTGAAGTATTTGAACGTTTGCCGCTAGAAAGAGATTTGCACCTTTTGCGAAGCGTGCTTTACGCAGGCGTGTGGCAGCGTTTTGAGGCAAAGGAGAATAAGAGTCACGATGGTTAAAGACCCTTATGAGGTTTTAGGCGTAAGTCGAGATGCGTCGGCTGATGAAATAAAAAAAGCATATCGAAAGAAAGCGCGAGAAAACCACCCCGACCTTAATCCCAATGACCCCAAAGCGGCTGAACGCATGAATGAGGTTAACGAAGCGTACGACCGTATTACCAACCCGGAGAAATACCAAGCAAGTGATCGTCGTGCAGCTCATGCGTCGGGCGGCTATGGCGGCGGTGGTTATGCGGGCGGCAATTCGGGTGGACAAGGTTCTGCTAACTACGGTGGTTATGGTGGTGCCGGTCAGGGGTACAGCTCTTCGGGACCCTATGGTTGGTCTACGATTGATTTTGATGACATTTTTGGTTTTGGAGGGATGGGCGGTTTCGGTGCCATTCATCCAGAAGCATCCGCTTCGGATACTCCTGAAATACGAAGTGCGATTGATGCGATTAACGCAGGAAGATATCAGCAGGCCACAACCATTCTTAATCAGGTAAAAAGCACGGGGCGCAATGCCCGCTATTACTACATCAGTGCTCTTGCTAATCATGGAGCCGGTAATTCCATGTTGGCGAATGAGCAAATTCGTCGTGCCGTAAAACTCGATCCCAATAATCGTGAGTATCGCCAAGCTCAGCAACAGTTTCAAATGGCGGGTCAAGCTTATCAACAGCAAGGTCAATCTCGTGGTTTCACGGTAGGAATGGATCCCAATATGATTTGCTGCGGCCTATGTCTTGGAATGTATGGCTGCTCAAATGCGGCGTATTTCTGTGTCTAAAGGGGAGCCACGACCGTAAAAACAACGTTTATTGAAGATGCGTACTAAGCGGCGTCGTCAAAGATATATACGAGCGCAGAGCGTAAGAAAGGGACTTTAATGGGAGCCACAATCGGAATCGATCTTGGAACTACCAACAGTTGTATGGCAACAATGGAAGGCGGTCGGGTAACCATTATCCCCAATGCGGAAGGAGAGCGCACCACGCCGAGTGTAGTTGCTTTTTCCAAAGAAGGGGAGAGGCTCGTGGGAAGTGTTGCCTGTCGTCAGGCTGCGGTTAATCCCGATAGAACCATTTCTTCGGTCAAACGCCACATGGGAACAAAATGGCAGGCAAAAGTTGACGGTAAAGCGTACAGCCCCCAGGAATTATCGGCCATGATTTTGACTAAGCTTCGTCGTGATGCTGAAAACTTTTTAGGACAAGAGGTGACGGATGCGGTAATTACCGTACCTGCTTATTTTGATGATTCGCAGCGTCAAGCAACAAAGGACGCAGGCAGAATTGCAGGACTTAACGTCTTGAGAATTATCAATGAGCCGACCAGTGCAGCTTTGGCGTATGGGCTTGATAATGGTACCGCTCAGAAAGTTATGGTCTACGACCTTGGCGGTGGCACCTTTGATATTTCGATCATCGAAATTGGTGATGATGTTATCGAGGTTCTTGCGACTTCGGGCGATAATCATTTGGGCGGCGATGACTTCGATGAGTGCATTACCGAGCATCTTCTGCAAGTTTTTGAACAGCAGACAGGGGTGAAACTTCAGCGTGATGCCATGGCGCTGCAACGTGTTCGGCAAGCTGCAGAACAGGCAAAAAAAGAATTGTCGAGCGCTACCTCAACACAGGTAAACTTACCCTTCATCGCTCAGGGATCTGCTGGCCCTCTTCATATGGACGTTACTTTAACGCGTGCAGAATTCGATCGTCTGACAGCTCACCTGATAGAGCGCACTACTGGTCCCGTGCAATCAGCACTCAACGATGCGGGAATTGCGGCATCTGAGCTTGGTTGTGTATTGCTGGTAGGTGGTTCTACGCGAATTCCTGCCGTTCAAAACCACGTGCGTGCCCTTACGGGTAAAGAACCCTCTTCCTCTATCAATCCTGATGAATGCGTGGCGACAGGTGCCGCCATTCAAGGTGAAACCCTTTCGTCTTCTTCATCAGGAATTGTGCAGGCAAATAGTCTGCTGTTGCTTGATGTAACGCCGCTTTCACTTTCAATCGAAACAGTAGGTGGGGTTGCTACTCGTTTGGTGGAACGCAACACTACGTTGCCGGTACATTATTCTCAGATTTTCAGTACCGCAGCTCCCTTTCAGACCAGTGTTGAAATTAAGGTTCTGCAAGGAGAGCGTCCTATGGCGGCGGACAACAAGGCTATTGGTACGTTCCGCCTGAAGGGAATTAAACGCGCTCCTGCAGGAGTTCCCAAGATCGAGGTAACGTTTGATATTGATACCAATGGCATCTTGACTGTTTCAGCGAAGGATCTCGATTCGGGGCGTGAACAGTCCATTGTCATCGATGATTCGGATCGTATGAGTGACGAAGAAATAGAGCGTGCTATTCAAGACGCCAAAGATTATGCCGAAGAAGACGAATTCCGCCGCGCCACGATGGAAGTGCGTCAGAAGGCAAACGATCTTCTCTTGGAGGTAGATGCAGCGCTTAAGGCGGGCGGCAAGCAGGTTGACAAGCATGAAAAGCGTCAAATTCGCGCGGATATGGCGGAGTTGCAGCGAGTGTTAGCTCGTCGTCCGGGCAAGAAAGAAAAGGCCGATCCGGAAGCGGAAGCGCGCAATATTGTTGTGGCTGCTGCAAAGCTTGATCAGTCAAGCGCGAACGTACGCCAGCAATTTGGTTCGGGAGAAGCAGCTAATACTGAAGGCGGTTCGGTCAATTAAGATTCATCGTTAACCGCGGTTCGCTATCTTTCTCATTCGAATTTCTGTGATCTTTCAAAAATGCTGTTTTGAGTGTATTAAGTGTTGCGCTATACTTCCTTTCATATGCGATGACGAAGACAGCATGTCACGGGCAGCCTTGCGGGCTGTGGTTCGTTTCAGAGAGTTGCTTCTTGGCTGGAAAAGCGGCATGAATCGCTGGCATGATTCCCTTCTGAGCATCAAAGTGAACGCAGGATCCCGTAGTGGCGTTTTGTTTGGATGGGTACACTATTCAATTTCGGAAAAGTAGCCTTGGTGTAATACCAGTACTACCAAATAAGCTGAAGATAACGCGCTAACAAAAAGTATGGGGTGGATGTTTTAGCTTTGACGGGTGCTCCCGAAATAGAGCAAACGAGTGGGTGCTTTAAACTTGCTTGAGCCTTGTGTAGAAATGCGTGATTTGTGGCAAAAACAAATCCCATGCGCAAGATACGAACGAGTGAACTTTAAAAGCATCAACCAGGGTGGTACCGCGAGAGCCCTTCTCGTCCTTGGAAGTAAAGGATGAGAAGGGCTCTTTTTGTATGCAATGTATACCACGCGACATGTTCTTCTTTCGTCTGATAAACCGCGCGCTCAAAGATGTTGCGGCAAGGGGCGAGGGAAGTGATGCTCGCGTTGGTAAGGATTGCGCTTTGTAGTTGGAAAGGATGCGAGGAATGTCAGTAGTAGATGACGTAAAATCCCTGCATGCCGACACTTTGTCGGCCATCGCTTCAGCTCCTGATACTGAAGCGCTTGAGAAAATTCGTGTTGAAGTGGTAGGAAAGTCCGGATCTCTTACAGGCTATCTTCGTTCGATGGGCCAAATCGATAAGGAACATCGTGCCGAGGTAGGTAAGACGGTCAATGCGGCACGCAACGAGATCGAAGCTGCACTCGAGCAGAAAAAGAAAGAACTTTCCCGTTCTGAGCTCGAAGCTAAAATGCAGGCAAGCGCTGTTGATGTTACGTTGCCTGGTCGTGCGCAGCAGATGGGTACGCGTCACTTAATCAACGCAATTTCGGACGAAATTTCTGAAATCTTTTTAGGCTTAGGTTATTCGGTAGCTACTGGTCCTGAAGTGGAAACTGATTGGTATAACTTTACGGCTCTTAATGCTCCTGCCGATCATCCTAGTCGTTCGATGCAGGATACCTTCTATGTACGAGATTTTTCTGGCGAACATTCCCGTGTTCGTGGTGAATCGGATGTTTTGCTTCGTACTCAAACTTCGGGCGTGCAAGTTCATGCTATGGAAGACCAAGATCTTCCTATCTATGTTATTGCGCCAGGTAAGGTATATCGCCGTGACGTGGCAGACCCTTCGCATCTGCCTCAGTTTACACAGTGCGAGGGCTTAGCAATCGACAAGAATATTACGTTTGGCGACTTAAAAGGAACGTTGGAATATTTTTGCAAAGAAATGTTTGGCCCTGAACGTAAGACACGTTTCCGTGCTCACTTCTTCCCCTTTACTGAGCCTTCTGCAGAGGTGGATGTTTCTTGTGGTATCTGCCATGGCGAGGGTTGCCGCATGTGCAAAGGTACTGGTTGGCTTGAAATCTTAGGCTGCGGCATGGTAGACCCTAACGTCCTTCGTATGTCAGGGATTGATCCAGAAGTGTATTCAGGTTTTGCGTTTGGCGTTGGAGTTGAACGAGTGGCATGCTTGAAATATGACGTGCCCGATTTACGTATGTTGCTTGAAGGCGATATGCGATTCTTGAGGCAATTCTAGATCTGAGAATCATTGTGGTTTCCACGTGAGAGCTTAAGTGGAAGCGTGTATAGGTGGAAGCCCGCATCAGTTTGAAGGAATTTCAAAGTAACGGCAGTGCAAAACTCAAAAGAGTAGAAAGATAAAGACTATGAAAGTTTCTCTTAAATGGCTTTCTGAATATGTTGAGGTGCCAGAAGACCTTAAGGCTTTTTGCGATCGTCTTGATTTAACGGGCACCGGTGTTGAGGGCGTTGAACGTACAGGTGATATATATGATCACGTGGTTACGGGCCAAATTCTGGAAAAAGAAGCACATCCCGATTCTGATCATATGTGGGTAACTAAGGTTGATGTGGGAAGCGCTAATGTTGATAAAGAGGGCAATCCTGAGCCTCTGCAGATTGTATGTGGCGCTCAAAACTTCAATCAGGGAGACCATGTGGTGGTTGCCACTATCGGTGCTGTCTTGCCAGGAGATTTCAAGATCAAAAAATCAAAGCTTCGTGGCGTAGTGAGCTGTGGCATGAATTGTTCAGCGCGTGAATTGGGTATCGGTTCCGATCATGATGGAATTATGATTTTGCCAAAGGATGCTCCCATTGGTATGCCTTTGGCTGATTATCTCAATCTTTCCGATACCATTTTGGATCTCGAAATTACTCCTAATCGTCCTGACTGTTTGTCTATGGTTGGAATGGCGCGTGAAGTTGGTGCCATGTATGCAACGGACGCAAAGAATCCTCTTGATGAGATGGAGGCAGCTCTTAAAGAAGCTAGTGATACGCCTTCAGTAGATGAGCTGGCTTCGGTAACGGTCAAAGACGTTGATCGTTGTCCTCGTTACACGGCGCGTGTTATCAAAAACGTCAAGGTTGGCCCAAGCCCTGATTGGCTGGCAGAACGCGTGACGGCAGCAGGCGCTCGTTCTATCAATAACGTAGTTGACGTAACCAACTACATTCTCTTCCTTTTCGGTCAGCCTCTTCATGCGTTCGACTACGATAAATTGGTCGATGAGACTGGTAAGGCAAACGTGATAGTCCGCGCAGCAAAAGAGGGCGAAAAACTTCAGACCCTCGATGGGGAAGAGCGCGAGCTGACTGAAGACATGACGGTTATCGCGACTCCAGAAAAGGCAGTTGGGCTTGCCGGTGTTATGGGTGGATTTGATTCGGAAGTAACCGATGAAACTACCACTATTTTGCTTGAAGCAGCCACCTTTGAGCCGGGACGTACTTCACGTACTTCGCGTAATCTCGGGTTGATTTCGGAATCTTCCATGCGCTATGAGCGTCGTGTTGACGACGTGGAAATCGATCGCATGTCTGCTGCAGCTGCGCAGCTTTTGGCGGAGGTTTCTGGTGGTGTGGTAGTGCCGGGTGTGATTGATATCTACAACACCAAGACTGAATCCGAGACGTTGGAATTCCGCATCCCTCGTTTCCAGGCAATGATGGGTGAGGCTATACCTCGCGAATTTATTGTTGACATGCTTCAGCGACTTGGGTGCGAGGTTAACGCCAAAGAGGAAGATACGCTAAAGGTTGTTCCTCCTACATTCCGTCCCGATCTTGAACGCGAAATCGACTTGTACGAAGAAGTATTGCGTCTCTATGGTATGGATCGCATTCCTTCCACTTTGCCTGGCGGACCAGGACGAGTGGGTATTAAAACCGAAGCCCAGCGTATCATGGATAAGATCAATAATACGTTGCGTGCATGTGGACTTAACGAGACCATGACCTACTCCTTTGAGGATCCCCATGAGCTTGAGCAGCTTCGTATGCCTACGGAGGGCATGGGTATTCCGGTAGAGCTGTTGAATCCGCTCAATGCAGAACAATCAGTAATGCGCCAGTCTATTATTCCTGGCTTGATGCGCAGTGTTGCCTACAATCAAAGTCGTGGCGTTCACAATATCCAGTTGTACGAAACAGGCGTGGTGTTCTTTGGCGCTGAAGGAAAGAAGAGCCCTAAAGAGCGCAATCGTTTAGCAGCGGTCATGGCGGGTGCGATGAATGATCCTGCGTGGAATAAGGAATCATTGAACTTTGATTTCTTTGACGGAAAGGGTGTCATTGAAAGCTTGATGCGTGAACTCGCCCTTGCAAAACCTCGCTTCAAGGCGCTGAGTGCCGAAGAGGCTCCTCATTTACAGCCTGGTCGTGCAGCACAGGTGTTAGATGGAGGCACGGTGCTTGGTTGGGTTGGAGAAATTCACCCCTTGGCATGTGATACCTATGAAGTGCAAGCTCCGCTTGTAGCTTTCGAACTTGATCTTGATGCCCTCATTAAGTGCGCTCGTTCTGCGCGTGATTACGTGGATGTTCCTGTTTTCCCTGCAGTTACGATGGATGTCGCGTTTGTGGTAGACGAAGAGGTAACGCACGAGCAGCTTTTGCGTTGTATTACCTCTGCTGGCGGCAAACTACTTGATACCGTTCAACTTTTTGATGTCTATCGCGACGAAGCACGTTTGGGTGTGGGTAAGAAGTCTATGGCATATGCGCTTGAGTACCGCGCGGCAGATCGCACTCTCACTACCGAAGAGGTAGATAAGCAGCATGCTCGACTCATTAAGAAGGTTTGTGGCGCAACAGGTGCAGAAGTTCGCGCTTAAACTATAAAACTTACTTGGTTGTAAGCCGCCCAGTTGTCAAATTGCTTACTTTATAGGTACCGATCTGAAAAGATCGGTACCTTTCTGTTATAAGTAAGATCACTTTGAAAGAGATAAGAGTAACGTTCTTTTAGTTGGTTTTTAGGATTCGATTAGGTTTACAGATTTGATTAAGAGACGAAAGAAAAAACAACGTATTTCAGCTGACGGAACTCCTTATTCTATTTGGCAAACGCGCACGTATTGGCTTTGTATCGCGCTTATTGCCTGGGCGGTTTTAGAGCTAAGTGTAGGAATTGGTCTTTTTAGTCTTTCGATTCTGGATATATTTCACTTTCAAGAATTAGTACCCACTCTGAGTGTAGGTCCTGCCACTATTGCAAATGGCGTTGTCAATTTAGTGGTAGCTCTTTTGGGTTTGTGGGGGGCTTATAATCCTAAGCGTATTACCGTCTTTTTTTGGCTTGTTGTGCTGGATGCAGTATTGAGTTCTTGGTCAACCGTAAGTGCTGTTTCCCGAGGTCAGATTGATCCTGCAACAACTTTGTCGCTCATAATTGTTTTAGCTTTCGCTGCTTGCGCTTGGAATGTGAGGGGACAAACGGGATATTTCGACAACCATCCTCATCCTGACGAAGAAGATATTTTGCCGCTTGAGAAAGAGGCACAAAATCATCAGCAGGCTGTAGATAAGGACATTACGCAATAATTAGATGCCTTGCGCGATACAATACAATTCTGTAGTTCGCTTTGTTTCAATAAGGAGGAAACAATAATGGCTCTTGCAGATATTTTGGGTATTGAAGTAATTGAATCAACACCTAATAAATATGTAACGCATATGCTGGTTACTGAAGATATGCTCCAGCCCCATGGTGTTTTACATGGCGGTATCAGCGCTGCTTTAGCTGAAAATGCTGCAAGTGAGTGTTGTACAGAGCATTACGAAGATGAGAATTTCTTCTTTTTGGGAGTTGAGGTAAGCAGTACCCATCTCCTCCCAGTAAAGGCAGGAGATACGGTAAAAAGCGTTGCAACGCCCATTCGTGCGGGTGGACGCATTTCTCAGTGGAAAGTCGAACAATTTCGTTTGTCTGACGGAGAGCTGTTTAACGTTTCGCAGATGACTATGTACGGAAAGAAAAAGCACTAAGCCGCAAAGGGCTGTTTTAGCAAAAAGCTTTTTAGAGGCTCCTCTATATCATTTTGTTCACTTTGTTATGCGCTCAGCGTAATTCATACGCATTTTTCTATGTATCGAGGTGTAAACATGAATCGTTCCAGGGGAGCCTTCCATGAACGCGTTCTTGACGCTCATTTAACTGCTTTTTATTATTTTAAGGAGGGGAATTCGATTCAGAGGGCCATGTGCCTTCTTTTCGTTTGGGTCGAATTCAAGGAGAGCCTTTTTGTGTAAAAGAATTTTGATCGCATGTTAAGCGCTGGTTTATGCAGGGGCCTCACCTAGGGTGAGGTTTTTGTTTATTAGGTGTTTTGAGTGCGGTTTATGCAAACAGTTTGTTTGCTAAATCCTTTTTCATAAAAAGGGATTACGTTTATGGATAGGAGGGATGTGTATGCCAGAATTAACTACACCGCAGATCATTTCCATTGTGATCTTCATCGTAGTATTCGCATTTATCATCTCGGAAAAGATCCATCGTACTACTGCCGCGCTTGCGGGTGCCGTTGTGCTTATTTTGACTGGTATTGTCACGTTTGATGTTGGCATGGAGCACATCGACTTCGGCACACTCGGTGTTTTGGTCGGTATGATGATCTTTGTGGCGGTCGTTAAACAATCGGGTATATTCGAGTACATCGCGATTAAAACGGCAAAAGCAGCAAAAGGTAACCCATGGATCATCATGGTGCTGTTCTGCTTTATTACTGCAATACTCTCTGCGTTCTTGGATAACGTAACTACGGTATTGTTGGTTGGTCCTGTTACCTTTACGGTATGCAAGATGCTCAAGATGAGCCCTGTACCTTACTTTATTGTAGAGATCATGGCATCCAATATTGGTGGTACGCTCACTTTGATTGGCGATCCTCCTAATATCATGATTGGTATGCAAGCAGGGCTTTCGATGCTTGACTTTATTGTGTATAACGGTCCTGCAATCTTCTTCATCATGATTGCAGCTATCGGTATGTTTTATGTGCTGTATGGCAGGAACATGTCGGCTACCTCTGAAGAGATGGAATCCGTTATGCACCTGCACGCACATGAGGCTATTACAAACAAGCGCCTGTTCCATCAAAGTGTTGTAATGACCGTTCTTGTTGCACTTGCGTTTGTATTCCATAGCGTTGTGGGTGTTGAACCAAGTGTCGTTGCACTTACTGCTGCGGCAATCATGTTGATCATCAGCGCTGCTGAGATTGAAAAGGTGCTTTTGGACGTTGAATGGGCAACCATCGGCTTCTTTGCAGGTTTATTTATCGTTGTTGGTGGTCTGGTTGAAACAGGCGTTATCGACATGCTGGCAAATGGCCTGATTGATATCACCGGTGGCGATGTAATGATTACCATTATCGTGCTCGTTTGGGCATCGGCTATCATCTCGTCTTTCTTGGACAACATCCCCATGGTTGCTACTCTTATTCCTATCATTATGGCTATCGGCAATACAGGCGTTGACGTTATGCCTTATTGGTGGGCAATTTCACTGGGCGCATGCATCGGCGGTATCGGTACTCTTATTGGCGCTTCGGCAAACGTTGTTTTGTCTGGTATGTCAAAAACTTACGGATATCCTATTACCTTCATGGAATACACCAAGGTTGCATTCCCAATGATGCTTGTCTTTACCGCAATTAGCTGCGTATACTTGGTACTGCGCTTCTGCGTATTTGTATAAGTTTTACCAGTTCGAATTTGCGCGTATTTTAAGTCTTTATCGCGTTTGCTTAATTGATGGCAGCATTCAGGGCTTAAAGGACAAAATCCCTATCCCGCAAAAGTGGGGTAGGGATTTTTTAATGGCATGCCACTGCTAAAATGCTTGGTACAGAAATTGCTAAAGCTTGGAAGTGAAGTTAGGGTGTGACTTGCCCTGAGTGAGTCTAAAAGGTGTTAACCTATATAGCCAACGCAAAGATTCTGATCTTTGTATTCAAAGGTAGCCCAATAACGGCATGAAAGAAAAAGGATTGTATATGAGCAACGAAGGAAAGCGCGTACGCGCTCACTATATTGGTACGTTTGATGACGGTACCGTTTTTGACTCCTCGGTAGAGCGTGGTGAGCCATTAGAGTTCGTTTGCATGGCAGGTCAAATGATTCCTGGCTTTGACAAAGCCGTTAACACCATGGAAGTAGGGGAGACTAAGAAGGTTCATTTGCCTGCTGCTGAGGCATATGGTGAGCCTAATCCGGATCTGGTACAAACTATCCCTACCGCAAATGTTCCAGGTGCTGAAGAGCTTCCTGTGGGTCAAACCGTGTATCTGCAGGGGCCAGGTGGACAGCCTTTGCCTGCAAAGGTGGTAGAGGTTACAAAAGAAAAGGTGACGTTTGACCTTAATCATGAAATGGCAGGCAAGGATCTTAATTTCGAAATTACTCTTGTAGAAGTCGTAGAGTAATTCTTGCTAGCTGCGTATAAAGGCTTTACATAATAAAAGTAATGCCCGTCTCGAACAAATCGAGACGGGCATTTTGTTGTGTTTTAACTCAGGTAAAGCGAGTTTGCTCTTTTCCCCAAGTTCACTTGTCGAATAGGCCTCATTAAGCCTTTAAGCCTCTCATCAGAGGGACTTCTTTGGAGTCCTAGGTCAAGTGCTAGAGGTTCTTGCTACATCCATCCCAGTACGCAGAAGCGAACTACTAAGTAGGCACAAGCGATTGCGGTAAACAGGATCATCAAAGGGAAGCCAATCTTCGTGTATTCCATAAAGGTGATGGGATAACCATATTTACCAGAGATGCCTGCCAGTACAACATTTGCTGAAGCGCCAATAAGAGTACCGATACCACCGATGCATGCGCCCAGTGAAATTGCCCACCAATAAGGCATAACGTCAAGTCCTGCAGCTTCCATGGTTTGAACAATAGGAATAAGGGTTGCAACCAATGGAATGTTGTCCAAGAAAGACGAAATGATAGCCGATGCCCATACCATGATCATAATGGTTAAGAATAGATCGCCACCTGTTGCATCGATCAGGGCGTTAGCAAGCATTTCGATAACGCCTGTTTCTGCCAGACCACCTACAACAACGAACAGTCCAGCAAAGAAGCCGATCGTAGACCATTCAACATCCAGCAATACTTCTTCCACTTCAGCGCGGCTCAAAATAAGCATAATGGCAGCAGCTGCGAGAGCAACAACGCTTGGCTCGATGTGTACCGCGCCGTGCAAAACGAACGCAACAGCAGTAACTACCGTCATGACAACACTCTTTGTGAAAAGCGACTTGCTCTTGATCGCTTCGTGAGCATGGAGCGTCATGATGGAGGCCTGCTTATCTTCGGCAACACCCATTTTTCTACCGTAAATAAAGTAGAAGCAAACCATTGCAGCAGCCAAAATAAGAAGAACTGCAGGGCCGTCATACATCAAGAAGTCAAAGAAGGTAAGGCCCGTAGCAGAGCCAATCATGATGTTAGGCGGATCGCCGATCAGGGTCGCGGTGCCACCGACATTTGAGGCGATGATTTCTACGATAAAGAACGGCACAGGGCTAATTTCGAGCATCTTGCATACCGTGAAGGTAACAGGCCCAATCAGCAATACAGTAGTTACGTTGTCCAAGAACGCAGATAATACTGCGGTGATCAGGCAGAATAACACCATAATCATCCAAGGATTACCTTTTGCGATTTTTGCTGCGCGGATGGCTAAGTATTCGAATATGCCGGAATTCTTTACTACCGCAACAAAAATCATCATACCGACCAGAACACCGAGGGTGCCAAAGTCGATATGACTAACACCAGTATCAAAGGAAATGATACCAGCGAGAATGAGCGCAACAGCACCTGCAAGCGCCGCTGTCGTACGATGAACCTTTTCGGAAATGATAAGGATCATGACGATCAGGAAGATGACGATCGAGATGATTTGCGCTGTGGTTAAGGCGATCATTTCGTACTGCTCCCTTTCTAACTAATTAATGGACAGATGCGATTTGTCGTCTTAGGTGAAAAAGCATGATTTTCCAGAAGCGATAAGCCATCCGTAAAGCCCTCTTCTAGAAAAACAAAACCCTCCCACACACAAAACAATAAGAAAAAAGGTACGGGACATGAACGTGTTCGTCAAGGAAAACCCCAGACAGAAAACGGCGGAGCATCCAGACTAATCGGTTAGTTAGTGCGCACTCCATAGAGACTGTCTATGAAAAGAAACGCTTTGATATTTTTTCGGAAACTAAATAAAAGGATTTGTTTCGTTTTGGTTTGGTAATCAACCGAATATAAAACAAACATCTATAAATCAACAAAAATTCATTTTCTGAAGAAATATCATTTTATTTGTCTATTTATAACAGGTTCATTGTGAATTAGTCAGAGTCTGGGTGCTGTCCGATAATCGAAGCGTGAGTTTTTGCCCGTTTATGCTGTCGTGTCCAAAGGGGGGCGCGTTGGTGGACAAAAAATCACAAACAAAGGGACCATCTTTACGGAAAGGGAGTTTAGGGGATTTCCGTTTGGCTTGATCTTTATGGCGTGCAAATAAAGGTAAAGTGAAGCAAAACTCTCCTCAAGGCTCGTTTTCCAACGGTTCAGTAAAAGGCAGGCGTGCACAATCCTTTTAGTGAACCAAAAAGGAGGAAAGATGGTCGATCGTTTTGTGCAGTGTGCTGCACGCGAGGAGAGAGGGGCTTAGCAATGGCTTTGCTAAAGCGTGAATTCGGTGGAATTCAGCCCTGTTGGAGGGTTGGTTTATTCCGAATTCGTTTACCATTCATTCACTTCAGGA